>JADMIO010703120.1_pt1 | contig 89865 bp, 84 predicted proteins | sample 8958161 | NCBI WGS metagenome assembly JADMIO01 (sample SAMN16585339, study PRJNA669376) | soil metagenome | isolation source: Crop rotation soil | place: USA: Cullars Rotation, Alabama | collected 2011
CGCGACAACTTGTCCACGTGGAATTCTAAGCTTAGGATCCCAATGTGCTGGAAAGAATACTACCACGGAAATACGTGGCAGCTCCAGGCTAAAACTGGTATGATCAGCTAATGGTTGGCAGCCTTAGCGTCATAATTCTTGCGTACAACGAAGAACAAAATATTGTCAAATCCGTGACCGACATTTCCTCCGTTCTCAAAAAAGGTCCAGTCAAAGATTACGAAATCATTGTTGTAAACGATGGCTCAAAAGATTCCACTGGAAAAATAGCTCATGATCTGATCAAAAAAATCCCACATTTGCGCGTGGTAGACAATAATCCCAATCGCGGCTATGGCGGCTCAATGAAATCAGGTTTCACTGCAGCCAAAAAGGATTTCATTGCTGTCGCTCATGCGGATAATCAATTTGATTTTTCCGAAGTAACAAAGTTAATTCAGGTTCAAGAAAGTACTGATGCAGATATCGTCTCGGGTATTCGTGAGGGTGGGGGAGTCGATCCTTTTCATCGTAAATTAAATCGCTGGGGTTGGAACACGGTAGTTCGCGCCCTTTTTGGCTATCTTGCCACCGACATCGATTGTGGATTCAAATTATTCCGTCGGTCAGCCGTTAGCCAACTGACCGCTCCATCCGAACGTGGAGCCATGATCGATACCCAGTTACTGGCCAGTGCTAGAGCCCGAGGTTTAAAAGTCAGTGAAGTTCCAGTCACGCATTTGCCCCGTACTGCAGGCAAATCCACCGGTGCCAATCTTCAGGTTATTATTCAATCCTTTATCGATTTATTTACCTTTTGGTGGCAGCTCAAAAAAGAAATATTAGTCGAGCGAGGACTAGCAATTTTCCCCTGGGAAGCTGTCTGTTTAGCGGTAATTTTGGTTGTTGCTGCATTTTCCCGGCTCTACAAAATCGATCAGTATATGACCTTTTTAGGTGATGAAGGCCGCGATGCATTAGTAATGCGTGAAATGGTCTTGGCCAAACACTTCCCCCTCATTGGCCCCGGTACTTCTGTTGGAAACATGTACCTCGGTCCGTTGTACTACTACGTCATCGCTCCTTCATTACTCTTAACCGATTTCTCTCCGGTTGGGCCTGCAATTGAAGTTGCTCTCATTGGCATCGTGACTATTGCTTTGTTGTGGTGGGTGGGTCGCCAATGGTTTGGTCGTGCCGTTGCCTTGGGCATGGTGGCTTTGTATGCCTTGTCTCCCACAGTCATTACCTATTCCCGGTCTTCTTGGAATCCCAACATTATGCCGTTTTTTGCTCTCCTGTCGGTCTATGGCATTTGGAAAGTCTGGCGCTATGGCTACTGGCGCTGGCTGATTATTTCACTGGCAAGTTTTGGTCTCGTTCTCAATTCGCATTACCTTGGCCTGATTCTTGCACCCGTGCTTGGCATATTTTGGTTCTTAGCATATCTCAAAACTCCCAATAAAAATCAAGCTCGCAAAGCTACAACCATTGCTGTCCTTTTGCTTCTATTGTTGCTCTCACCGTTATTTTTCTTCGATCTTCGCCACCATTGGCAAAACTATCACGCCCTCAAACTCTTTTTTACCAACCGTGAAACCACTGTCAATCTTAAAGCCTACAAATCGATCCCCAACATCTGGCCACTGTGGCATGACATTGTCTCTTCACTACTGGCCGCAAAACAATCGCTTCCCGCCACTATCCTGGCTATTTTTATTCCACTTACTACCCTCATTGCTCTTGTCACCAAAAAAATCTCCCGCGATTATGTTTTTGTTGTAGTCTGGACCATCCTAGGCTTAATAGGATTAGGTCTATATAAACAGCATATCTACGAGCATTATTATGGCTTTTTATTCCCGGTTCCGTTTTTGCTCTTAGGCTTTTGTCTGAAATTCTTCTGGAAATATACCTTTTTAAAGCCAGTTGTCATTCTTGTAACGGCTGGTCTACTAGTTCTAAATCTAGCCCATTCGCCGCTTCGATATGGTCCCAACAATCAGTTGGCCCATACCCAGCTTGTTGCAGATTTCATCAAAGAAAAATCCAGCGACCAACCATTTAATCTCGCCCTTATATCCAGCTCGAACTACGATGCCAGTTATCGCTACTTCCTAGAACTAAATGATGCTCAGTACTATACGATCCATGAAAAACTGGCCGATCAATTGTTTGTGGTCTGTGAAACAAAGCCTTGTAAACCAATTGGCCACAATCTATGGGAAATCGCCGCTTTTGGCTGGGCAAAAATAGATGCGACTTGGGATTTTGATCACGGCGTAACTCTATATCGGCTGGTTCACAATCCCGAAGGCAAATGAAAAAATTTTTCCTGCTAGCAATTTTAGCTATTTCTCTTTTTTTGCGTACCTTTCGTACGACCGAATATTTGGGATTTTGGTACGACCAAGGCCGTGACGCCTTAATCATCGCCGACCTGCTGGAAAATAAAAAATGGTTCCTCATTGGCCCAACAACTGGTATCGAAGGCATTTTCTTAGGTCCATTTTATTATTACTTTATTGCTCCGTTTTACTTACTGGGTAATGGTGACCCTGCCTATCCAGCCTTTGGCTGGCAATTCTAAGTACCATCTCAGTCTATCTCGTCTACAAACTTGGTTCAGACTACAAAAGTCCTCGGGTTGGCCTCATTGCCGCTTTGCTCTACGGCATCTCTCAGCCTTTTGCCAGCAGTGCTCGTTGGCTCTCAAATCCCACACCATTACCATTCTTTGCCCTGGTTATTCTCTGGTGTCTCTTGAAAATTATTCACAAAACCGACACCATCAAGCACTGGCTAATTGCCGGTCTTTTTTTGGGTCTAAGTCTGCACTTTGAAGCAGCTTCAGCGACATTTTTTCTACCGGTCGCATTTATTGTCATGCTGAAAAACAAAAAAAGACTCATCCTGGCAGCTCTTATGTTTGGTTTCACCCTCCTGCCGCAGCTGTTATTTGATTTTCGACATGGTCATATACTTCTCAAAGCCTTTCAAACCTTTCTCATCACCGACAAAAGCTTTCAATCAAATCTTGCTGCCGATGTCATATCCCGCCTAACTTTTTATTATTCTGCCTTTTTAGGAAAAATTGCCTCCACGGCCGCTATTCGTAACCTTTTTGCGCTTGTTTTTATCGTTACTCTTCCCGTTGTGTTAGTAAAAGCCAGATCAAAGTTTTTAACGCTCTTGTTAGCCTGGTGGATAACGCCGCTAATTATTTTGCTCATCTATCACGGAAATAATGGCTATGTCTGGGACTATTATTTTATTGGCGTCTACCCAGCCTTCATTCTGACAATGGCCTATTTATGGTCCTGTCTGCCTCGACTTGTTTCCTCAGGTTTGGTTGCCATATTTTTATACCAAAGCGTTATCTTGCATGCTCACTTTTTTGAAACCACCCATCCTGGCTACATTACCCTTTCAACAATCAAATCTGTCGCCACCTGGGTATACAGCGATGCCGGCTCCACACCATTTAATGTTGATATCTATGTGCCACCAGTATGGTCTCATGCGTATGACTACGTTTTTCACTGGCAAGGTCGAGCCGTGTATCATACCCAGCCAGCAACCGACCGAGTCCCCAGTCTCTATCTCGTCGTCGAACCAGATGGCGAACATCCATATTTCCGCCAAAATTGGCTCGATCGTCAAGACTCATACGGCAAAATCGACAAAGAAATAACGATTGACCCAGTGCTGATAAAACATCTAACGCGGTATAATAAAAGCCACTAATGTCACCCGATTTTTCCATCATCATTCCCGCCTATAATGAAGCTGAAAACATTCGGCGCGGTACGTTAGACACAGTTCTTAAATTTTTAAACGAGCAAGCCTTTTCCTGGGAATTGATCCTGATCAACGATGGCTCCAAGGATCAAACGGCCAAACTCCTAAGCGAGTTTGCTACCAAAGACAAACGCATTGTTTTTATAGACAACCCCCACATGGGCAAGGCTGCCACAATTATGAGTGCAGCCAAAGCAGCCATTGGGGACAAGATTTTATTCTCGGATATGGATCAAGCTACGCCAATTACCGAAATGACCAAAATTGAACAAGGTTTTGCCCAAGGTGCAGATATCGTCATCGGTTCACGCACTGGCCGCAAAGGCGCACCACTGTTTAGACAAATCCTCGCCTACGGCAACGTCATTATGCGCACCATCATCTTGCGTCTACCTTTCAAAGACACGCAGTGTGGTTTTAAAGCCTTTTCTAAAGAAGCAGCCCAAAAAATATTTACCCTGATGCAGTCGGTTCACCCCATGAAAGTAATTACCGGACCAGCCGTGAATGCCGGCTTTGATATGGAAATTCTGTATTTAGCCCGTAAGCTCGGCTACAAAGTCATCGAAACCCCTGTGACCTGGCACCATCAGGAAACCAAACGCGTCAGCTTTTTCCGCGATGCCATCGCCAGTGTCGAAGAACTCCTGCTTATTCGGTATCGAGCAATAAAAAATGCGTATAATCTTAAATAATGGTAACGCTGCGTAAGTACCTTCCGTTTATTGGTCTGACCGTCGCCCTCCTTGTCGTTGGGGCAGTCTTACGTTTCTCCTTCTTAAACGCACTCCCAATTTTTGCCGACGAGTCGATTTATATTCGTTGGTCTCAGGTCATGAAGGCCGAAGCCAGTTTACGGTTTTTACCTTTATCGGACGGCAAGCAACCCTTCTTCATGTGGGTAACCATTCCTTTTTTCAAACTCATTGCCGACCCACTTCTCGCCGGCCGAGTTGTTTCTGGACTTTGCGGCCTAGGAACAGCCCTTGGTACGATGTTTGCGAGTTGGCTCCTGTTTAAAAATCGGCGCATCGCGCTCATCTCAGCTGCGCTTTGGCTCGTTTTGCCATATGCTGTTTTTTTTGAACGGCTGGCCTTAGCCGATGCCATGCTCGCTTTTTTCCTCATCTGGGCATTTAATTTCATGGCCCTGGCACTAAGGCACACCAGATTAGATCTTGGTATGGTGGCCGGTTTTTGCTTGGGCTTTGCCTGGCTCACCAAGTCGCCCGCCATGGTGGCTTTTGTCTTGCTACCGTTTTTACTTCTTCTCAAAGACCAAAAAACGATCTCTAAACTTGTGATCCTCAAATCTGCAGGTATTTTAATGGTTGCCTATGCAATTGCTTTTGGTATGTACAACATTCTTCGCTTAGGTCCGGAGTTTCACATGATTGCCCTACGTAATAAGGATTATATTTTTCCATTATCAGAAATAATTACTCATCCCTTTGATCCGCTAAAAACCAATCTCAAAGCAGCTTTTGAGTTTTATTGGTATTTAGCTACCCCAATTGGCGTTTTACTTGCAATTTCCGGCTTACTCGATTGGCGCCGCACGCACAAAATCCCTCGACTACTTTTAGCTGCCTTTCTTCTCGTCCCAATTTTGGTTCAAGCCACCATTGCTCGCACCTTTACAGCCCGGTATCTGCTGTACACTGTGCCTTTTGCAGTTATTCTCATCTCCCACGCCATCGAACACTTAGGTCAGCACACCCGCAAACACTTTTTACTCGCCGCCGGTCTGATTGCTGTTGTTGTACCATCACTTTGGTTCGACATCCAGCTGCTTCGCAGTCCAGAAACTCTGCCTTTGCCTCGTATTGAACGCTCTGGTTACTTGGAAGAATGGACTGCCGGCTTTGGTCTCAAAACGATTAGTTCTCAGCTTGTTGAAGCTGCAAATACCCAACCCGTCTTAGTTGGTACCGAAGGTTTCTTTGGCACCCCCTTTAGTGCAGTCCAAGCCTACACCAACGGTCATGCCAACATTCGGGTAATTGGTGTCGGTGTGTATATTGACTCAGTCAGTGATAATTTAAGAAATGCCCTCAAAGACAATGCCGTCTATTTAATCGTCAACTCAACCAGATTCCATATCGATGATCCCGAAAAGGTCGGCTTAAAGCTCATTGCCAGCTACCCCAAAGCCGTTCGGCCCGATGGCACTCGTGAATTTACCTTGTTCTTCCAACTCATCAAATGAAAAAAGATCTGATCATTATTATCTTGCTGCTCTTACCTGCCATGGCGACCTTATTTCGCCCCGGCTACTTTACAATGCACGACGATCTTCAGTCGCTGCGCCAATTAGAAATGAATGACTGTTTTGCTGATGGCCAAATTCCTTGCCGCTGGGTGACACATATGGGCTACGGCTACGGCTATCCTTTATTCGATTTCTATCCACCCTTCCCATATTTAGTCGGCCACGTATTTCATTCAGTTGGTATGCCATATATCGACACGGTCAAAGCCGTTGGTGTCACCGGCTTTGTTTTTACTGCCATCATGATGTATCTCTTAGGCCGTCAGTTCTGGGGTAGGTCAGGTGGTCTGATTGCATCCGCCTTTTACAGCTATGCCCCATATCACTCCTTAGATTTTTATGTCCGTGGGGCAATGAATGAATTTTGGGCCATGGCTTTTTATCCAGCTATTTTTTATGCCGTCTTCAAGCTCATTCAAACCCGCAAAAAAATCTGGCTGCCAATTTCCACGCTCTTTCTCACTGGTCTGATGCTATCCCACAATTTGATGCTCATGATCTTTGCCCCGTTTTTTGCCGCCTGGGTACTATTTTGGGTCATCAAATACAAATCTCCCAAAGCGCTCCTATCAGTCGCACTCGCTGGCATCTGGGCCGTCTCACTTGCCGCCTTTTTCACCCTACCTGTCATCTTTGAACAAAAGTATGCACATGTTGAATCTCTCATTAGTGGCTACTTTAATTACCTAGCTCACTATCTCAATCTCAATCAAATATTTTTCCGGATTAACTGGGGCTACGGCGAATCAATTCTTGGACCAAACGACACAATGAGCTTTGCCTTAGGCTATCTCCAGTGGCTAGTCCCAGGAGTGGTCTTAGTCGGCAGTCTTATTTCCTCGCAGCGCAAACGCCTTTTCCCACTTGCTGCACTTATGATCTCCTGTTTCCTCATCGCCCTTTTTATGACCCATTCTCGGTCTACGCCCATTTGGATTCACCTTGCCCCTCTACAGTATCTCCAATTCCCATGGCGTTTCTTAACTCTAGCTGTGTTCTTCTTAGCCTTTTTATCAGGCGGCATAACCCAAATTCTCACCCCTCGACTTGCCCCCATTCTGATCGCCTTAGTGTTGTTATTAAATGCCAATTACTTTAAACCCCGACAGTGGTATCCCACCATGACCGATGCCGAAAAGTTTTCCGGCAAATCCTGGCAGCTGCTGGTCACTTCCGGCATTTTTGACTATCTGCCGATCTGGGCTCCATTGCCTCCTGTCGATCCAGCCAGTCCAAACCCAAATATTATCAAAGGATTAGGCTCATTTGAAACCCTTGAAAAAAAATCCCAAACGGAAACATATCAGTTTACAATCTCCAGTCCCACAGCCTCAGTTCAGCTGCAGAAACTATATTTCCCTGGCTGGCGGGTATTTATAAATGGAACCGAGCAAGTTATTGACCCGACTCGTGATCCCGTCAATGGTCGCATCGAGTTTGACCTCACTTCCGGTGTAAATGATGTAAAAGTAGTCTTTACCAATACGCCTATTCGCACCGTGGGTAATACCATCTCGGCCGTAGGCTGGGTGGCACTTCTTGCCTGGTTACTAGCTTCTGGATGGGCTAAAATAGGTCAATGGATACCGAAGTCACGCTTGGCCAAGTCGACATCTCCACAATAAAAACCAGATCGCTTACCGGCATCATTACCCTCATTAGTCGGTCCTTCATCCAGCGCCTGATTAGCTCCGTCGGCTTTTTTTTCATCTCGGTTCTGCTGTCACGCGCTGATATTGGTATTTTCATTGCCATCAACGAATTAGTTTCTATTCTCGGCTATTTTTCTGATATTGGTTTAGCTGCCTCGCTGATTCAAAAAAAGACCACGGTCACCCGCGAAGATCTCCGTACCACCTTCACCATCCAGCAAATCATCATCTGCACAATTTTACTCATTACCCTGGCGCTTTCTCCAATTATTATTCGCTACTACGAAATCTCAAATCAAGGCGTGATTTTATTTATCAGCTTATTGGTCGCCTTTTTCTTAGCTTCTCTCAAAACCATTCCTTCCGTAATGTTAGAGCGCTCGCTCCGCTTTGAAAAATTAGCTATTGTTGAAATGGCCGAAACCGTTATTTTTTACGTCGTCGTGGTCTTTGTTGCCTGGCGAGGTGGGGGAGTTGCGTCATATGCCATTGCCGTATTATTACGTGGCGTCGTTGGCACAGCCTTGTTGTATAAATTAGCCCCCTGGCCAATTGGGCTAGGAATTTCAAAAAGTAGTATCAAAACCCTTCTGTCATTTGGTGTACCATATCAAATCAACAGTTTGATGGCGGTCGTCAAAGATCGGTTTGTAAATATTGCGCTTTGGAAAATAATCGGCGCCGATGGTGTCGGTATCTTAGGCTGGGCTCAAAATTGGTCACAGTTGCCGCTCCGTTTTGTCATGGACAATGTCACCAAGGTGACCTTCCCAGCCTATGCCCACATGCACGACAAGCCCGACGAGCTCAAAGCAGCCATTGAAAAAACCCTCTTTTTCATTACCTTCCTTACCTTCCCACTTGTCGGTGGTTTAGCGGTCGTTGCTCCAATGTTAATAAAGATCTTGCCTAAATATGCCAAATGGGAAGTGGCCCTCATCGCCTTGTCATTTTATTGCTTCAACAGTGCCTGGGCTTGTGTCTCAACCCCGCTTACCAATGTCATCAATGCCCTGGGGAAAGTCAAAATAAATACCTACTTAATGATCATGTGGACCGTTCTCACCTGGGGCCTGACCCCATTCCTTGCCATTAAATATGGCTACAATGGTGTGGCGTATGCATCCGGCATTATTGCGCTTTCATCCATTGTCCCAGTCATTATTGTCAAAAAACTTATCAATTTTCGATTGAGTCGCAGCATCGTGCCACCGCTAGCTGGGGTCTTGGTCATGATTTGTTTAGCCTTTTACTTGACTCGGGTTTTGCCCGCCACCATCCCCAGCATGCTGCTGATTATTATTTCCTCTGCCATTGTGTATGTGGCAGTCAATCTTGCCTTTCTCGGCCAATCGTTAGTGGCCGACATGAAAAAGTTTTCGTATGCGTTTTTCCGCCGTAAAAAATAATCTTCTTATTATTCTGCTTCTGGTTGTCGGCACAGTTGTCTGGTCCAGTACCATGGTCAAAAGCGGCCTCATCTACGACTATGGCATGGGTTTCTGGGGTGCAAATGGCCACGATGCGATCTGGCACATCGCAATTATTAAGTCGCTCACTACTGGCAGTCTAGCCATGCCCATATTGGCAGGAGAGTCTATTCAAAATTATCACCTCGGGTTTGACGCTCTCGTCGCCTTCATCCATATTGTCACCAAAATCTCGGTGATCAATATGTATTTCCAAATTCTTCCACCCATATTTGCGCTATTGATCGGTATTCTGACCTATAAAGTAGTAGCTGCTTGGCAGCAGTCAAAAACTGCCGCCTGGTGGTCGGTCTTTTTTGTCTACTTCGGCACGGGTTTTGGCTGGCTGGCAGGTCTTGGCGATTCTGCCTTTTGGGCGCAGCAAAGTTTGTCTACCTTGATCAATCCGCCGTTTGCCTTGTCGCTGCTTCTGATTTTAGCTGGCCTCTGGTCGCTTCAAAAGAAGAAATATGCCGTAGCTATTGTGTGTTTTGGCCTCTTAACCGAAGTCAAAGTCTATGCCGGCTTTTTATGTTTAGCCGGTCTATTTGTAGCCAGTCTGAAAGAGAAAGCATTAGTAAAAGTCTGGCTTGGCAGTCTCTGCCTAGCGGTGCCGCTTTTCCTGCTCACCAACAGCCACGCCTCAGGTCTGATTATGTGGCAGCCAGGGTGGTTCCTCGAAACACTTTTTGCCCCCGACCGGCTCGACATGCCTAAGTTTTTCTCCGCCCTCAACACGTATCGTGTAGGGCACATCTGGTTTAAAGCCGTCCCAGCGTTCGCCGTCGCCTTCGTTATCTTTTTTATCGGTAATTCCGGCACTCGCATCTTAGGCTTGCTATCACTAAAAATGCCAACCTGGTTTGAGAAAATGAGTTTGGTCATTATAGTCTTGGGAGCACTTGTTCCCATGCTGATTGTTCAAAAAGGCACGCCCTGGAACACGATTCAATTTTTCTATTATTCACTCTTTTTCTTGAGCCTGTTTGCCGGCGTCACCGTAGCCAGGCTATTAAAAAGCATCAGTCGGCCAAGCTTAAGATTACTCATTGGATTGTTCTGCCTGGTGTTGGCATTACCAGAAATTACCGGTACCTTATCCAATTATTTACCCAGCAGACCACCAGCCAAAATTTCTACCTCCGAACTAAAAGCCTTGTCTTTTCTATCTACCCAGCCTCATGGCACGGTCCTGTCTATTCCCTTTAACCGAAACCTTGCTGATGCTGCCATCCCAAACCCACCTCGGCCTTTGTATTTGTATGAATCGACCGCTTATATTTCTGCTTTATCTGGCCAGGCCAGTTACTTAGCCGACGAGGTAAATCTAAACATCACCGGCTTTTCTGTTAATGATCGTCGAAGTCAGTCAAGTGACTTTTTCAGCCATCCTACCCGTGAGTTTCTTGTAAAAAATAATATTACCTATATCTATCTCACCCCTGGCCAATCGGATAATTTTAGTCTTGTTCCCGGTCTAGATCTAATCTACAACACCGATCTTTTCAATATCTATAAATTTGACGCTAGTATCGGCCAGACCATACATATTTCCAGCGACCATGCGTTGCAAATGGTCAGTGAATTACCTGAGATTAAAAAATATCTTGAAGTGCCAGGGAGTCATGTCGCGGTCGACGGCTATTCAAATGAAAAAGAAGGGTGGGTGATTCGGGTCTACAAAGATCTCAATACTGATATCGGCACTCTAAAATCATTCTATGTAAGCGCCGAAACTGGAACTATTTACGATATGTATACCAATCAGCCAGTTACTCCGCTCGCTCCACGTTAGTCAAAAATATTATTGTTGCCCCGCTTGCGTCACTTTTTACACTACCTGCAATTTTCACGGGCCGATCAGTAAAGTGAGTGATATCTGCAGTTGAAGTTGGATCTATCCGCGCCACACTCGTCTCGCCTTTATGTATTTTATACAAATAATACCCCGGTCCTGTATCATAATCCCGAGCTCCATGAATAACATAAATTGCTCCTTCTTCAGACAGTGACCAGCCTTGGGGTACGGCCGGAGTCTTTGATCTGTTTATATACCACAACCCAGCCACCAAGACGACGAGAATAATTGGTACGATAATCAAAATGCGCTTCATGGGTTAAGTGTATCTTTAATTGTACAATAACAGTATACCGCTATTCTATTTTTTACGGCCACATTCTGTCTTTGGTGAGACTCTTAAAAACCAGCTTAATAAATCATATTAAATTGATAATTTTCGGCTCACCTATTTAAGGATTTAAAGCAATTAAGGCTGCGCCAGCAACCATGATAAGTCCCGCAATAAAATGCTTAACTAGACCTTTTTCTTTGAGTAAAGTCCCTGACAAAACTATTGTCAATAAAATATTCAAGGAAATAATAACGGTAACAAAGGTTACCTTCCCGGTACTAACAGCCATAGTTCCAGTAAATAAATATAGACCATAGAAGATTCCCATAATGAGGATTGCCTTACCACTAACAACAATATCTTTTAACTTAGCCTTCCCTTTCGTTAAGAACAAAAAAGTAAATATAATAGCATTTATAGAAAAATAAACAGCTGCAAAAAACTGAGATGAAGAATACAGATTAGCCATTTTTTGAATAGGAACGTTAATTCCAACAATTAAACAAAATAAGAGAATTAGAAGTACACCTTTTTCTTTCGTTAACTTTGCAAAAGGATAAAAAATATTTTTGCTAATGCTAAAGTCAAAATTAAGCACATAGATACCAAGAACAAATAGTAACAATGCAATTCCATGAATAATGGTTAGTTTTTCTCCTAAAATAAAGTATGCTCCTATCGCAGTAAACAAAATACTAAGTGAGGAAACAGGGGTAATAAGAGAAAGTGGAGATATTTTAATAGCTTTGAAGTAACACACCGTCGTCGCAATCTCCAAAGGTATCATAATAAGAAACAATAACCAGAACCTACTATCAACGACAGGTATACCTTTGGCAAATAAAACGATCCAAAGTACTGGTAAGGCAGCAATTGAACGGAGCCAAGCCACTGAATACTCATTGAGTTTAGAATTATTGCTTACCTGTTTAGTAGCCAGATTGCCAATAGCTACCAAAACCGCTGAAAGAAGTGATAAAAAAATCCAACCAGTCATCACACAATTATATAGAAGAGGTAACTACATTGCTCCACCTAATAGACACACGAAAATCTATTTACTACTTTGTCGCTGTCAAAGTTCTCTTAATTTGGTCAATATATCAAACTAGACAAAGTGCCTATTTTTCAGTTTGCCATAATATTCGATCGATGGGTCCATCTTGGGACTTCAACTTTATGTGTTTATAAGACTGCTGCACAATTTGCTCAAGGATTGGTAGCTCTATATCATCAAGCCGCTTAATATAAACACAATATCCAGTAATAGTGTGTGTACCCAAACGAGCGAACAATTTTGAGTAGCGTGCCGTGCCATCCATCAGATAAACGGTAATCTTACCTTTTCTTGGATAAAAGACAATAACAAGACCATTACCCTCACGCCCACTAGAGTATTTGTAATGATACGTGTCAAACCCGATAGTGCCCACATTCCACAATGCTGGCTCACATCCACTTATACGCTGCATCATTTCGATAAGCACCTGGCTATCTTTTGCGGTTTGCTCATCATGAAGTGAAGCAATATAGTCTTTGACTGAGCCATCATTTTTAGTAGTTATTTTGTTCATGAACAAATTGTAACAAAAAATTTCGGCAAAATAGTAGCTCAAGGATATAATAGTTTTATGAAACTCATACGCTTTGCCTTAGACAATTACAGAGGTATAAACGGCGGACTAGAAAATAACTCCATTGATTTTGAATCAGCAAATGCCATATTCATATTTGGACAAAACAATGTCGGAAAATCCAGCTTCCTTAGGGCGTATGAATCGTTTTATAACGATAGCATCACCGTTGACGATTTCACCTATGGAACAACAAACGATGTAACAATTGAAGTTCATCTTAAAATTAACGAAACAAAAGACAAAGAGCCGATTGACAAAGGTTCTGGTAATAAATTCGACAATCTTAAAACTAAATATCTGAATACAGATTCAGTCTTAAAGTTACGAAAGACTTGGAAGGAATCCGACAAGGGCAAGGATCCGAAAAACGAAACATTTAATGTGACAACTAATAGCTGGGAAGATGTAGGATACGGCGGTATCGGTCTCCACGCAGCATTTCAACCACTCATGATGAAGCCTCTCTTCATTCAGGCGATGCCCACAGAAAGTCAAGTGGAAACAATCGTGAACGAAGTTCTCAAAGAAGCTGCTCAGAAGAAGCTCTCTAATACAGAAAGTGAGGAAATAAAAGAAGCTGTTAAGAAAATTACCGATTTGCAGGACAAGGCGTACAGTAAAGCAAACATTGATGCTTATAAGACAAAAGTGAATGAACAATTCAAAACTCTTTTCGGTGCCTATGAAGTAGATATGGATGATGGCACATCAAAGGTAAAGTTTACACATGACAAACTCGGAAAAGATTTTAAAATTGGCTTTAAAAGAATATCGGATGATCAGCCAAGTACATACTCACAAATGGGGCATGGTGCAGTAAGAATGGCAATCTTTTTACTCATGCTAATGCGTGATGAACTACGAGATGATGGAGCTGCCGAAAAGAATTTCTTAGTACTTTTTGAAGAGCCAGAATTATTCTTACACCCATGTCTAACCAAAAAACTACGAAGTTTAATTTATGATGTCAGTGGTAACGATATGCCCTTTCAAGTTTTATGTGTCTCCCATTCACCTCAAATGATTGACATCAGCAAGGACCACACCACTCTTGTTCGAATGGTCAAAGGTGACGATAGCAAGACATCACTCTACCAAGTCAAAAAAGAGGATCTAAAAAATGCAGAACAATCTACTAACGATGAAGTTAAACAAAAAATTTTTGAGATCCAGCGATTCGACCCATTTGTATGCGAGTCTTTCTATGCGGACGAAGTTGTTTTGGTTGAGGGTGACACTGAAGCAATTATTTGGCGAGGGTACGAACAGGTATTTGGTTATCAAGATAGGGATATATTCGTGGTGAACTGTCATTCATGTATGAATATACCGTTTTATCAAAAGATATTCTCAAAGTTCAACATCTCATACAGTGTCATATGCGACACCGACCATAACCCTAATAATGAAGTAGGCATCAATCGGACAGGGTGGAATTCAAATACTGATTCTCCTGAGTTTACCTCAGGTATACAAAAATCTATCTATGATCAATATACAACCGATAAAAAATTGGGTTTAGCGAATCATTTCTTAGTTTTCGACAATACTTTTGAGCCATGCCACAAGAGCTTAAATGATCCATTCAAATTTGACGACAGCGGATCTGGGGGTAAGCCATTTAATGCTAATCGCTATTGGGAGAAAATTGCAGCGGAGAAAGATACTGCTGGGTTTGATGAAATCCCAATCATTAAACATATAAAAACTATATTACAATAGGATTAGTCTTCGTGACCAACTCTATCTATTGGTAAATCTGAATTGGAATGGCCATTTGGAATTTAGCAATTAGAATAAGTAATAAGAACTCTCAAGAATATGCCCCATATTTCCAGCTTCTATTCTCCGGCTTTTCGGATTGCTTCAAGATCAAGCTTTTTCATTGGTAGGAAGACTTTTGTTACTGCCTCTGCCTTTTTAGGATCTCTCATCATTTCATCCAAAATTCTTGGTGCTATCTGCCATGTAACTCCGAATTTATCTGTACACCATCCACACTGCTCTGCTTCAGGAACAGCAGACAACTTTTCCCAGAAGAAATCAATTTCTTCTTGTGTTTCACACTCCACAATATATGAAGTTGCACCATTAAGTTTGAATTGATCAACAGGACCACCATTAAGAAGCATAAAGCTAATTCCATCAAGCTCGCATTCAGCTGTCATAACAGATCCTTCAGGTCTTCCGGAAACCTCTTCTGATGCCTTAGGTGCTTTTGTGATATCTCCCATTTTTGCACTGTGATCACCAGGAGCGCAGTTGAAAGTATCTATGTAGTACTTTGCTGCCTCTTCTCCATTATTGTTGGCAAACCAGATGCATGTAATTAATTTACTCATTTTATTTACTCTAACACATTATAAGAACTTTTTAGTATTAGTTTTGTAAGTATGCTACTCACTTGGTTGAATCCTATGAGAACCCATTTTATTGATCGGCTTCTAGAACCCACTTGGGCGTAATATCTTTGTACTTCTCTTTAATATCTTCGGGCAATGTTTTGAAATCCGAAATCTTGCCTCGACAACTTTTACTACCGCACTTGCATTCAGTTTCCCATCCATCTGTTCCCACTGTTGAATAGTCAAAAGTCAGTTCTTCATCCGAATCGATGTCTCGAAGAGCGATGAGAGTAGTGTCATTTGAAAAACCGGTATTGGGATCACAAGAATGATTTATTAATAGTTCAGGTTCATGAACAATCAAATATGAGTGTGTGCTTGTTGGAAATAAATCCCCCAAATCGATCTCTTTAGATAAATCTTTACTCTCTATAGTAAGACCCTCAAAAACTAAAACTATTTCCCCCTTTAGTATTTTGTGTTGGGCAAATAGACCTTTTCCTTCAATCTTGGATGTCTTAACCAAAATATTCTTATGAACCATGCGAACAATTATATCTCAACAAGGAATTGTCTAGTCAAAGTATTAAATTTGGTTCCAGATGTTGGACAAGATTAGAACTACTTATTTTGCTAGTGAAAATTCAATTATCCACTCAATACCATATTTATCTCTAAACATACCCGCATAACTACCCCAAGGACTATCACCCATAGGTCCTTCTACGCTTCCTCCAGTTGAAAGGCCAGTAAATAATCTATCTGCTTCTTCTTTGCTTTCCGTATTTACTAAAATCTTGCTTCTGTTTTCATTTTCATTTACTCGTCCCATAATTTCTGGAACATCATTTGCTATCAACATATTGCTTTTACCGATAGGTAAGACTATATACATAATTTTATTTTCTTCCTTTTCTGCTACTGGAAATTCAGCATTTGCAAGGTCTTTGAAACGTACAATTTTTGTAAACTCTCCACCAAATACTGATTTGTAGAAAGTAAATGCTTCTTCGGCATTGCCATTGAAATTAATCCAAGGATGTATTGTTGCCATACGCTATATGATACCAAATGAAAGCAATGTGACAAAGAGCTTTTATTTGGCTCGGCGGAATGGATGATATTAGAACTAATTTACTCAACTGTGCCGGTTTTGACTTCACCTGCCCGTTTGAATGAAGCAATGATAACTCCACTTGGAGAAGTTTTAGATTCTACCAATGTAAATGCACTGGGAATTGTTCCGTCTTCAAACAAGCGTTTTCCTTTTCCAAGAGTTATTGGGAAAATCTTTAACCAAAGCTCATCAACTAAATCATTTTTAAGAAGCGTTTGAACTAAATTTCCACTACCATAAACTTTCAAATCTGGACCATCTTCTTGTTTAAGCTTTTTTAATTCTTCAACAACATTGGTGTTTATAAATACACTATTGCTCCATTCGTGTTTTTTAAGAGAACTTGAAACAATATATTTTGTAGCAGCATTAACTCCAGGCCACCCGTCTGCATGTTGTGGCCAATATCTTGCCCAAATATCAAAGGTCTTTCTGCCAAGAAGCAAAGCAAAAGGCTCCTTCATTTGCTCTGCCATGACTTTTCCTGAAAAATCGTCGAAATAAGGAGCAGTCCACCCGCCGTATTTAAAATCACCTGAAGTATCTTCTTCTGGTCCACCAGGAGCTTGAAGGACACCATCAAGAGTAATAAATTCGAGAACAATAATTTTTCTCATACAACTATTGTATCATGTAATTTGAGGCTAATTACTTCACTTGCCTACAAAAACGAGACCTGGTGATTTTTCAGCAAACTTAATAATTTTTTTTAAAGTTTCTAAATTCAAATCTTCAAGTTTTTTAAAGCTAATACAACTTTTACCTACGCTAACTTTCCCTAAATCGTTTTTGTATTGTTCAGCTATATATCCATTTTTATCAACAGCACAAATATACAAGCTTATATAGTTTTTTTGACTTGCTATTCCAATCGTTGGCCAATCAATCAGTTCTTTTTTGGAATTTTTGCATTTAAAACTACCGTAGCCGGGCATATTGTAGAGAAAATTTGGTTTGAGACTAGGAGCATTTTCCTTTATGAACTTCTCCAAAAATTCCATTATTTCTCTTCGGTCTTCAGGAAGCGCATCGAAATATTCCTGACTCGACTTTGCCTTAACAGGCTTAAACATATTCATAATTTGATTATATCAAAGGAATCGAGTCGAACGATTTTCAAACTTACAATCTCAAACTAAAAGTATGTAATTATAAATCTCCACCAAAATATATAGCTTTCTTATTAAAAGTCTGTTCAGCAAGTTCTATCTGCAAAAGTTTATTGCTACCCAATACAAAGATTTAAGAATTCTCTGGCTATCCGCTAAATGCAAAATATACTTCTTGCTAATACACCGGATAAGAACCTATTTCTTGGATACGTATGTCAGTATCAATGATAATTACTTCTATATCCACAACAGCTTTATGAAGTTTTTGGCATTCTTACGCCAAGTTCTTGAAGTTTTCTAACGCGCGACACTGCTTCTAAGATAGTCTCATGTGGAGTGGATGATGGAATAGTAAGACCATCTATACTAACAAATCCCCAATGTGGTAAAAATTCTACTGTCGCACTTCCTATAGAGTATTTGCTAGGCATATGAGTATAGCTATCTGCGCCAGGCGTTACTTCCAACCACTCTACCTGATCAGCTTCATCACATAATGTTCTCACTAAGGCTACATTTTGTTTCCAAAGTTCCCTGTCTTTTAAAAGCGGCGTTTTTGGCCATTCAATTTGCTCAAAGAAATCTGGTTTGTCTGCGCCTTCCTTCATCGTCATAAAAAGGAATATATCAAACTATGAGGCAAATATCAACTATAGGTCTATCACTCTTTCATGGAGTACCTGGAAGTCCTTGAACTCAAAGTCGCCAAATATTCACATGAAGCACAGCTATTTGCATAAAACTGGCAAATCCTTGATAAGATAGATAGATGCTATCTGTGGTCATCACTGCCTGGAACGAGGCTGAGAACTTGCCTCGAGTGGTAGGCTCAGTCAAGTCCTTTGCCGATGAAATTATCGTGGTCGATACTGAAAGCACTGATACCACTGTAGCCGTGGCTAAAAAGCTTGGCTGTAAAGTGTTTTCTCATCCCAATACCGGCATTGTAGAACCCGTACGCAATTTTTCCATTTCCAAAGCAACTGGTGACTGGATTCTTTTGCTGGATGCAGACGAAGAAGTCAGTGTATCGCTGGCCAACCACATCCAAAAAGTTGTAACGGAAAATAAAGTTGATTACTGCCGCATTCCTCGCCAAAACTATATCTTCAAAAAATGGATCAAGTCCGAGCATTGGTGGCCAGACTATGTCTACCGGTTATTCAAAAAAGGCGCCATTACCTGGAGTCCAGAAATCCACAGCATCCCCATGACCCGCGGTGTTGGTTTCGATTTTGAAGCCGAAGAAAAACAAAGTCTGATTCATCACCATTACACCTCAATTAGTCAGTTCATTCTCCGGTTAGATCGGTATACCACCATTCAAGCAGCACAAAAAACCAAAGCCTCATTTCATTGGACGGATCTGATCCGAAAGCCCACCAGTGAATTTTTAAATCAATACTTTGCCAGATCAGCCTACAAAGATGGCCTTCATGGTCTAGTCTTATCATTACTCCAAGCTTTTTCCGAACTAGTCTTATATCTGAAGCTCTGGGACTTTACTCCAGAAAATATCACTCCTGAAAAATTAAGTCATGAATTAGCTAAATCCGCCTCCGAGTATCGCTGGTGGAGATTCGATCAAAAAATAAAAAACGAAACCAATGTTTTTAAACAATCCTGGCTTAAACTACTTCGAAAATTATGAAAATCTCCATAATCATTCTCAATTGGAATGGTGCCAAATATATTAGTAAATGTCTGGAATCTGTCAAGAAATTACAAACTGGACCATTCACACTCGAGAAGGTTATTGTCGACAATGCTTCAACGGACGATTCACCTCAGTTAATCGCCAAAAACTTTTCCGATTTCACCCTTTTAAAAAACCCTACCAACATGGGCTATGCCGGTGGAAATAATACCGGTATCCGCTATGCCTTAAACTCCGGCGCAGATTTTGTTTGGATCCTCAATTCCGATGTATTAGTCAAAGAAGACGCACTCATTAAATATATTGAAGGCGCTGCTAAATATCCCACAGCAGGTATTTTTGGCTGCAAAATTTATTTTGCTCCTGGCTTTGAATTTCAAAAAGACAGATACGCTCCAAACGAAATTGGCAAAGTGGTTTGGTACGCCGGCGGCCAAATGGACTGGAAAAACGTCGTTGCCAGCCATCGCGGTGTCGACCAAGTAGACAAAGGTCAGTTCGACCAAGATGGTGAAACTGATTTTGTGACAGGCGCATCCATGTTTATCCGTCGCAAGGTCTTTGACAGCATCGGCAATTTTGATGCGAAATATTTCTTGTATTTTGAAGAAAACGATTTCTGCCAAAGAGCGGTTCGATCTGGGTATAAACTTATGTATCTCTGCCAGCCCGTTGTCTGGCACGAAAATGCTCAAGCCACTGGCATGGGTTCGCCACTCCAAGACTATTTTATTACTCGAAACAAACTTCTCTTTGGCATGCGCTACGCAGCCATGTACACCAAACAAGCCTTGCTCAGGGAAGGTTGGCATCTATATAAAAGTGGTCGTCCTTGGCAAAAACAAGGTGCAGCAGATTTTTTTAATGGCAAATTTGGTGTCGGTTCGTACACATGAAACTTTCGGCAGTCATCATCACCAAAAATGAAGAAGCGATGATTGCAGATTGTTTACGTACAGTCGCTTTTGCAGATGAAATCCTTGTGGTAGATACCGGGAACACCGATGCCACCAATACCATCGCCAAAAAGCATGGGGCCAAAATTGTTCACTCGAATGGAAAAAACTATTCCGATTTTAGAAACACTGGACTTGCAGCAGCGACCGGGGACTGGCTGCTGTTTGTTGATGCAGACGAACGAGTTTCACTTGAGTTAGCAGATGAGATAAAAAATCTCACTCCAGTAGCAAATGCCTATCTAATTCCACGCAAGAATAATTATTTAGGCAGGTTTATGAAATATGGCGGCTGGGGTGGTGAAAAAATCGCCCGACTTTTTAAAAAGTCTGAGCTTATCGGCTATCGTGGCGACTTACACGAACAACCCGACTACGCCGGCAGTCCTGGAGAACTTCACCATCCGCTTTTACACTACTCTCATCGCGACATCTCTTCCATGGTCGAAAAAACGATCGTTTTTACAGCGTATGAAGCCCAGCTTCGTTTAGCTGCTAATCATCCACCGATTGTTCCCTGGCGGATAGTTCGAGTCATGTTTACCGAATTTTGGTATCGGTTCGTGAAACTCTCCGCCTGGCGCGATGGAGCCGAAGGCATCATCGATGGTCTCTTCCAAGTCTGGAACACATACATTATCTACGCTCGTCTCTGGGAACTGCAGCAAAAAAAAGCATGAAAAAAGCGCTAATTGTAAATCCATACTGGGACTCATTGGGTGGGGGAGAGCGCTACACTGCAACATTTGTTCATTTATTACTCAGCCATAATTGGCATGTCGACATCGTCTGGTCCCAAAATATCTCTAAAGAAATTCTCTCACGCTTTGGCATTGATCTGAGCCGGGCAAATTTTGTAAAGCCAGATGTCTATACTGCAAACTACCGCGTAGCCTTTTATGTCTCAGATGGGTCACTACCCCTGTCATTTGCCAAAAAAACCTTTATTCATTTTCAATTCCCTTTTAAAAATATCGGCGGCAGAAAGTTCTCTAATCAAGTCAAATCAAAATTCTACACATTTATTTGTAATTCTCACTTCACCAAAAAAAATATTGATGCTGAATTTGGCATTCATAGTCATGTTATTTACCCGCCGGTTCCCACCAAACTATTTCAGCCAGCAAAAAAAACTCCATCCATTCTCTACGTTGGGAGATTCTCCCAGCTGACTCAATCAAAAAATCACCATCTGTTAGTCGATGCATTTAAAAAGCTTTCTCCTAAATTTCCAAAATGGGAATTAGTGTTAGCAGGTAGTACCGGCATAGGCACCAAAGATTCATATTTAGAAAATTTAACCCATCTTGCCAAAAACCTACCAGTAAAAATTATTAAAAACCCATCTTTTGACGAATTAAAAAAATTATATAGTCATGCATCTATTTTTTGGTCAGCTGCCGGTTTTGGAATCGATGAAAAAAATGATCCACTTAAGGTGGAACATTTTGGTATGTCAGTAGTCGAAGCTATGGCCGCAGGGTGTGTACCCATCATCACAAATTTAGGTGGTTACAAAGAAATTATTACGCCTGATAAAGATGGTTTTGTTTACGACAACTTAGACGAACTTGTAGCCATCACCAGCAATTTAATTTCCCATCCGGAAAAACTTGACCACATGTCAACAGCTGCCATTACGAAAAGTCATCATTTTGGGTTAGAATCGTTTTACACCAGCTTTACCCATCTGCTGGCAAAGATATGACCAAAAAAATACTCGCAATCATCCTCGGCGGCATTCTCCTTCGGTTGATCCTAATGCCCCTGACTTTTCATCCAGATCTCCGCGGCCACTACTTAGGTGGTTATTTCATCGCCAAAGAAGGTCAATTATTCTCAGTGTATGACTACATTAGCCGCCTTCCGCGAGATAATCCATTTGTGCTGATGTACCAAGATAATTTCTTGGTATATTCACCAGTCACATATTGGCTCCATGCTGCCTGGCTGACCATCGCCTCACCAGTTATCCCATGGGATATTTACAACGACTTTGAACTGCACGATAGTCTAGTTCGCAATACGCCTCAGTTTGCCCAGCTACTGTTTGTCTTAAAGTTTCCCTATTTATTAGCTGATCTTATTTGTCTCTGGTTTGTTTTAAAGCTCGTCCCCGCTAAAAACAAAACCCTCGCTGCCGGTCTTTGGGCTCTCAACCTTCCACTCATCCATTCTGCATTTATGATGGGTCAGTTTGATATTTTTATTGTCCTAGGTATTCTCGCTGCCGTATATTTTTCTTCAAAAAAACCAGTTGTTGCGGCCATTTGCTTAGCGCTCGCGGCTGGCTTCAAACCATTTCCATTATTTCTCATTCCGTTTTTACCCGGAAAACTCTGGAAAAATCTTACCGCAGGCGGCCTGACGTATGGCGCAATCATTGCTCCATACCTTCTGACTTCGCCTGGGTATCGCATGTATGCACTCGTTGCCGAACATTCAGACAAAATCTGGTACGCCAAGATCTTGGTTTCCGGGTCGCAATACCTGCCGCTGTTCTTTGTAGGTCTTGTTGTAGCTTTTTGGTTTAAACAGTATTGGCCCAAAGCCCTCTCAACCATTCATTGGCTGATGGTACCCTTACTAATCTTTTACAGTGTGACCCACTTTCATCCGCAATGGTTTTCTTGGATCTCCGGTCTACTCCTTCTCTCTTTTGTCGAAAACAAAGCCAGTCGTCCAGCCATCGGCATTCTTGTTCTGTGTTATCTAATCATCACCTTCTCATTCGAATCATCGTTGACCTTTGGTCTGTTCCAAATCAACGCAAGTCTTCAACCTTACTTAACCGATCAATGGCTATCCGGTGTAAGAGCCGCACTAGCTGGTACTTCGCTTGCCCTGGTTATCAAGCTAGTCGTTGGCAACTATATAGAACGCTTCCGTTTGATCGGGAAAGTACACAACGTCTAAGAGGTGAGAGTGGATACCATCGATATCTTTCTTAGGTATTCGTTCAGGTGGTGCGACAAACAACGTATTTTTGTCACCTCGCATACCGGGCCAAAATACCGGCATAAAGTGATAGTTATCATAACCGCGGCTTTCTCCAAGTGACAGCACATCAGCTACTTCCAGATTTGCTTGTTGCTGATACTGTTTGGGCGGATAGTTTTGGAAAAACAAAAAGAAAATATACGGTCCTTGATACGACGTATCAACAACCACATTTTTATACTTTCCTGCAATTGGTGTTACTTTCTCCACTACTTGTTTGTACCCATACTGCCAGCCTCCAGCTCCAGCCGCACCTCGGAGTGGAGTAAACACATAGTAACTTCCGACATAGTAGAGTATTCCAAATACCAAAAAGATACTGATCACTCCCAGTGTCGCCCGCGCTGCGAATTTTTTTCGCATCGAATACAGCAGAACTACGCCGCTTGCCACAAATACCTCCAACGGATAAATCATATTTAAGGCTCTTCTAGCGTGAGTTGCATCTTTTGTAATGGCCGCGGGAATTGGTCCCAACAGCAGCCACATCACAAAAAACCATTTGTTCTTCAGTCCTAGCTTTTTCCAAAACAAAACCGAAATCCCTAGCAGCAAAAACTCTGAACCATACATCATTCCCATGCCCCAAATCCGTTGCCGCCAATCATCAGGTCCAGTGGTAATCAAAAAGCTGGGTGAGAAATGACTCAGATAGCGCAATCCAAACATTCCCAGGTAGACAATTGGCCTGCTATCAAATCCAGTTCTCTCTGGAACGGTATAACTTAGCAACGTCGTTTTATAAATCTTTTCGCTATGTCCTGGCGTCAAAAACGTCTGAACCAATGGTAAAAGCGTTACCCCAAAACAAAATAGAAATATAATTGCCTTTTTAATCTCGAATCGTTTAGCTATATACCCTGATGTAAGCAGGGCAAAAAGCGGCGTAAACAGTTTCTCGCCGAAATAACTATACAAACTTCCGGCCATGAGCATCCCCGCTAATTTAAATCTGCCATACACCGCCAGCGTTAGTCCCAGTATCACAAAAAAACTACTCACCGGTACATCCGCTCCTGCCCGACCAAATTGCAGATGCCATGGTGATATGGCTATGAACACTCCAGCAAGTGCTGCAATATCTTTCTTCCCACTCAGTTTATAAATCGCCAAGAAAAACAATCCTACAGTCAACGTTGATAGTAGCGCAGGTGTAAACCGAACTGAGGTTTCATTCAACCCAAAAATAGCTGTTGGCAAAACGCCTAAGTAGGCATACATCGGATTTTTAAAATCTCCTACAGATCGAAATTGCAGCGGAAATGCTTCACCAAATTCGTCTCGGCCGGTTTTTAATAAACTAAATGAAATATAGCCAAAAGAAGTCTCATCCCAGTTTAAAGATGATGGAGCCGTCGTAAATGCAACAAATCGACAAATACCAGCAAGCAGTGTAATCCCAGTGACGAGTGTGAGTACTGAAGTCTTCATAGTGGTGATTTTCCAAAAACGAAATAATTTTTCGCTATTTCAACACCAGCTGCTATTATCCAAGCGACAGTCAGCTTCATCTTCTTCTCCAGTACTAATCGTGTTAATCCATATGCTGATACCAGCGTCATAATAACCAGTTGCGGTATTCGCGGGACCACAAAATACCTCGCGTTATAACTACCAGCAAACAGCGCTACCGCTATCAAGCTAAAAAACACAGTCCACTTTAACTTATCTGATAACCCGACTAGTCCATAAAAAAACAGCGGCAAGCTGGCAAGCAGCAGTACCCCAGTCATCTTATTTGACCGATCAGCGTTAATATCACCGGAAAAAAATAAAAATTGTGCATCTAGTCCTTCGCTTGCCCGCAGACCTACAAGTTGCAGCATGTGTACATATTTATTAACGCTAATCCGTTTAATAGGACTAAGTGGGGTTTGTCCTAATTGACCTTGCAGTGTATTTACTTCATCCACAAATGCCGGATCACCAAAACTGTACCGCTTTTCAGCACGTAATGTATACGCATCAGGTTTGGCCAATATTTGCCAGGTCAGGGGAGAGGTAAACACAAGAACGAAAAATGCCACAACAAAAAGTATTCTGTCTTTCATGATGGAGTTACTTCCTCTTTCTTCACGGGTTTTACTGTCAGTTGCGTTTGCATATAGGTTGCCGCTTCTCGGTAGTAAACTCCTAAATTCGGTTTTACCAGCACTCGCAGCCAGCTGCCTATAATAGCCAGTATCGCGACCGTTTTAACCTGCCAGGGCTTATTATGTTTTCCAAACCAGTAAATCCAGCCTTTCATTTCTCCTACAATTGCCGGAGACCTGTTAGCAGAACTTGCTCCCAACAAATGAACACAGCAGGCTTCCGGAATGTACCACGTCTTAAATCCCAGCTTCTTACATCTATATAGCCACTCAATTTCCTCGCCATACATAAAAAAGTTTTCATCAAAACCCTGACTCTTTTCAAACACTTCGCGTTTCAGCATCAAAAATGCCCCCGTCACCCAGTCCACCTTCTTTTGATACCAAAATCGTTTATCAGACCGAATATGAATTGAGTCAATTGAATCTCGAATAATGGGCAAATTATCAATAAAAAACATCATTTGCCCAATTCTTCTCAGTGTGGGGAAAAATCCCCACGATGGTTGAATGGTTCCGTCTTTGTTGAGTAACTGACACCCAGCAATATCAACGTCTGGCCGGTGACTAAGCATATGCTCCATAATCTGCAACGTATCAAAAAACACAAACGCATCACTATTAAGCAGTACAAACATTGACCCTTTTGCCACCTTCATCGCTTGATTATTAGCCTTTGAGAAGCCCACATTTTCGCTATTCTGAATAAGTTGGATTTTGGGATATTTTTCTTTAATCGCCGCCGCCGAACCATCAGTTGACGCGTTATCAACTACCACTATTTCAAAGTCTGTAAAAGTGGAATTGCCCAGCGATTCCAAGCACTTAAGTGTGGTCTCTTTCGTATTGTAAGAAATAACAATCACTGACAGCATATGTAAAGAAGTATAATATATTAGTTGAATGTCTGTTCTATTACTCCTTATTACTCTCCTAGCCGGTCTTCTGCGCGCCCCGCTTATCACTCATACTCCTCCCGAACTTTTTGGCGACGAAGTTGATGTTGGCTACCAGGCCTTTTCCTTACTCACGACCGGCCGTGATCTCTACAATCATCCTCTGCCAACCTATATCACCTCATTGTCAGAACCCCGGGCTCCACTGCTCATGTACATGACGGTCCCCAGCATTGCTGTTTTTGGCAACACCACCTTGGGTGTCAGGGCTCCAGAAATTATTTTCGGCACCCTTGCTCCTTGGCTGGTCATTGCACTGTGCTTTGCCCTCACCAAATCAAAAAGCATTAGTCTGTTAGCCGGGTTTACTCTCGCCATCTTGCCCTGGCACGTTCACTACTCCCGTGCTGCTTTTGAAGTTGTAATTATGGCCGACTTTATTATGGCTGGTTGCGCTTTACTGCTTACCAAGCGCGGCGTCTTAGGCAGCATCTGTCTGGCTTTAGCTATGTATACCTACAGTACAGCCGTCCTTTTTGTGCCTCTACTATTTATCGCCTTATGGTTTCTTGTAAAGTCGGTTCGCCGCTATTCAGCCCTCATTACTTTTGCCGTTATGCTCATTCCATTTGTTGCCAATCTTGTCACAGGCTCTGCCAGTAGCCGTTTTAGTTTGATCAGTATCTTAAACGATAACGATCAAATAAAACTCATGTTTGAACAGCGGGCCACTGATTCTGAATTAGCCGGCCGGGTATGGCACAACAAAGCCCAGACCATGGGGTTCAAATTTTTAAATAATTATCTTCAAGCTTTTTCAACTGACTTTCTTTTTACTCGGGGCGATCCCACTCTGCGCCATGGCATTGGCCAAATGGGCGTCATTTTGCCGGCCACGGCTCCGCTTCTACTCTTAGGTTTATTGTATCTGGCCCGCCGCAAAATCTGGCCCTTATTAGTGTGGCTAGTACTAGCTCCAATTCCTTCCGCTTTAACAGTTGATGGTGGCTATCATGCGACTCGGTTGTTTCTTTTAGTTCCACCGCTTGCCATTGCCATTGCGGCCGGCTGGCATCAGCTAGCTCTACTTACCAAATCAAAAGCTAAAAATGTACTGCTCGTAGCTGCCGTAGCCATTCCTTTTATGTATCAGCTTGGCTGGTATATGCACTATTACGTGATCCATTACCCTGTGGTTTCCTGGCAGTGGTGGCACGTTGGTTTCCAAGATACCTTTACAAGCCTTGCCAAATACCAAAACGATTACACCCGGGTTTTTGTAAACAATACCTACGAACCCGCCCTCATTCGGTATCTTTTTTATACCAACTACAGCCCCAAAAAGTTTCACCAAGTCTTTACCCTTGACCAATCGCAAAAAAATATTGCTCCTGGGTATGATGGCTTTACCTTAGACAACAAAGTATTTTTTGGTTCATTCAGTGACACCAAAACCGACATCACCAAGCGCCTTCTCCCAGGCAGCTTATATGTTTTGAGTCAGCGCGATGACGTTGGTGGTAATTGGGATTGGCGCACATCTCCACCAGCTGATGTCAAAGTCTTAGATACCATCACCAATCCATATGACCAACCCATCTTTTATTTAGTCACCAAAACTCCAACCCACTAACTTCTTATTTAGCTGCGACCACACTCATTTCAATGTCTGCTCCTAAGGGCAAAGCTTTCACACAAACTGCCTCACGAACTGGATATGGCATATCAAAATATGTCACATACAATTTATTGAGTTCCGGCAATATTGAAATATCCGTGACATAAATCGTTACCTTAACAACATCGTTCAAGTCTGCATCATCGGCCCTGAGGACTTCTTGAATATTCTTCATCACTTGCCTGAATTTGTCTTCAACAGAACCGTCAATCAGTTTTCCGTCAGATGTCACATGAATAAATCCTGATGTAAAAATAAAATTATTTGTTGTAAGAGCTTGAGACAATAATCCCGGTGCACTTTGAGCACTCACAGTTTTAATTTCTTTTTTCACCATTTGTTCATTATATAATGAGTTATGCCTTTGTTTATTCTTCTTGTAGTGAGTCTTCTTATACGTTTATCAACAATTACAGCTATCTATAGTGGAGACGTCAACAACCATACCGGCTGGGGCGAAAGTATTTTGCAACACTCCTTCCAAGGTGCATATGGCCGTGAGTATGTGGGAATCATGCAGCCGACCTACCCACCCTTAGCCTTATATGCCTTCACTGCTTCAACTGGTCTATTTGATCTGACCAATACTTCAGTTATTACCCTTAACAAGGATATTCCTGCATTTCCCTCGAGTCTCGTCTGGGCCTTTGAAAATCAAAATGTTCTGCCCGCCTTCAATAAAGCTATCGCCATTGCCACTGATCTAGGAGTTACAGCATTGTTATATATTTTCATCCGTCACCTTTTCCCAAAAAAGAAAAACACCGCTCTTTTCGTAGCTGCGATGTATGGCTTAAATCCCGCCGTCTGGTACATCAGTAGTCTCTGGGGTCAAATCGAATCAGTGCCCATCTTTTGGTTATTATTATCTTTTTACTGCATCCTTCGGACCAAACCCACCCTTGCCTCACTCTCATTTGCTGCTGCTCTTTTATCCAAGCAAACGGCCATTATCTTTTTACCGATCTATCTTATTGTTTTCCTCCGTCATTTCAATCTTCGTCAGCTCCTCAAAGGAGTCTTGGCTCAACTAATTTTATTTTATCTTGTCTATCTTCCATTCGCCCCAACCCTAAATCCGTTATGGGGTGTAGGCGTATATATCAACCGACTCCAGACAGGTTCCGGCTCTGTCTGGATTTCTGATCATGCGTTTAATGCCTGGATTTGGTATTCACATCTTCAAAAAATTCCTGACAGTATAAAAGTGATCGCCGGTCTATCTGCGGCTACAATTGGTTTTCTCGCTTTTGCTGTTTTACTCGCCTTGCCATATCTAAATTATTTCAAAAACCGTTTCTCCTGGTACAAAACCTTTTTACTCTCTGCTCTTACACCACTCATCGCATTTTGTGTCTTAACGAAAATGCACGAACGCTACAGTGCTCCGACCCTTCCTTTTTTAGCGCTACTTGCAGTATATGATCGCCGGCTCTGGTTCCTCTATGTTTTATTTTCCCTGGCTCATCTCACCAATTTATACCACGACTGGTACTTCCCTCGAATTGCAGGTCTGGATACCTTCGTTGCTTCCTGGTCCGCGATCCAGCTATGTGCTGCAGTCTTTCTAACAACAGCAGTAATTCTTCTGATTAAGTCAGTATCCAAATCGTATGCGAAATAAAATGTTTCTGTGGACAGCGCTGATTTTGCGCTTAGTCATTGCCTCCATTTTTTATCATCCTGACATTAAAAGTCAGCATTTCCACGCCAGCTTTCTTCCCACTGGCGTCATAAATATCTACGAGTATTTAAGTCTTCACAAAACATCACTGCCATATTCAGATACCTTCAATTACCCGCCGCTTACGTATTTCTTTTTAGGTACCTGGCAGCAGGTCATAACCCCGCTGACAGGGGAGGGGCTTCACACTTGGCTCTGGGATTGGGGTGAAAAAGCAATTTACAATCCTAATCTTTTTGCATATCTATTACTTCTCAAACTGCCCTACCTCATCGCCGACATAACAATTTTGTATATCTGCCGCCATCTCCTTTCATCTGTCGCTTCCAAAACCCGCTTTACGTATCTTTGGCTGCTCAATCCCATCAGTCTATACATCGTCTATATGATCGGTCAGTTCGACAATATCCCAACCCTCTTAACAGTCATTGCCCTTCTGGCTTTCATCCGTTCAAAATATTTTCTAACCGGTCTGCTTTTAGGTCTCGGTGCAGCGTTTAAAACCTATCCACTTTTATTGCTCCCCATATTTTTCTTAGCCAAACCCAATCTCAAGCTAGGTTTCTCTCTTGGCATCGGTGCACTGTTCGGCTGGTTAGGTCCAAACATCTGGTTTTTATCATCTCCTGCCTACCACGAAAGTGTTCTCCAATCGTCCCTTGCATCCCGGTTATTTGCCCTCCGTCTAGGCGGTCTTCCCATCTTTATTCCATATTTTCTAGCCATTCTTCTTAGTGTCTTCAAAACCAAGAATTTCCTTGTCGGTATTTTTATTACCACGCTGTCACTTGTCCTCTTCACTGATTTTCATGCACAGTGGCTGATGTGGAGTTTGCCGTTTGCTTGCCTGCTCGCATCCCAGCGTCCAGCTCTACTTAAATATCTTGCAGCACTGTATCTGCTTGCTCTTGTTTGGATATTTTTCATCCCAGATCAATATGTATTGATTGGCTTATTTTCACCGCTCAACCCATATCTGGTTACCGTTCCTGCCTTGTCGAGCTTTGTTTCTCTTGGAAAATTGCCCACCTATCTTCATTATTTCTTACTCATCCTGGGCACTTTTACTGCCCTCAAAGCATTTCGTTATGAAAAAAGTTCTTAGTCTTTATCCCATTATTATCGGTGTCTTGTTTTTAGCTTTTTCTTTCGTTTTTATCCGCCGTGTTCCAGAAGTAAATCAAGGGGTGGTGGACCGACTGGTTCCGATGTATCAAAATCGGCCAGTTTCCCAAACCATTTCTCCCCAGCATGACGGTCTCAATGTCATTATGATTTTTTTAAAAAATCGTAGTCTCATCAACACCGACAAAATAATTTTTACCTTAAGTGAGAATGAAAAAGTCATTCGCACTATTGAACTTTCCGGCAGTAACATCGGCGACGGCGATACAGTCCGTTTCCAATTCGACCCCATACCTGATTCTGCTGGCCATACCTACTCCCTCCGTCTTGAAGCGCCAGCAACGCAGGTCTCGCAAACGCCCATCGAAGTCGGCTTTTCCAACACAGATACCTACACGCTCGGCAGCTCGCCTGAGCCTGGGGATATGTCATTTCAGCTCTTTTATAAGCCAGTCAACAAGGCGGCTTACATATCCGAACTTGCCACAATTTTTGTTTCCCGATTAACCCCGCTGTACGGTATATCGGTGCTTATTTCGCTGTTCGTGTGTTTCCGGCTGGTGAAATTGCTAAAATGATCAGAGTATGTGGCTTCTTGCTGTGGCAACCCTGATAGCTGGCCTCGTCCGCCTGCCTGGTTTAACCATTCTTCCCGCTGGATTCACGCCTGATGAAGCCGCTTTTGGCTACAATGCCTACTCCCTAGCCGAGACCGGTCGGGATGAATGGGCCACCCCATTTTGGCAATTACCATTCACTAATCTCCGCTCTTTTGGCGATTATAAATTGCCCTTGTATGCTTTCCTGGCTGTCCCCACCGTTCACTTTCTTGGCCTGACGGAAACCGCTACCCGCTTACCCAACGCCTTGCTCAGTATTCTTGCAGTCCCGATTTTGTACATCTGTGCCCGCAAATTAGCCCCTCAATCAAAAGCCATTGCCTCAACCGTTGCCTTTTTATATGCCATTTCAACATGGTCTATTCAACTTTCCCGTGGCGCCTTTGAAGCCAATCTCGTGACTTGTCTTTTACCTCTGGCACTCGCCTTGAGTCTGTTCAAACGTCCGATCTGGCTGAGTTTTGTCTTTGTACTTACATTTTATTCATATCACTCGGCTCGAATTATTAGTGTTCTTACGTTTCCCATTTTTTGCTATTTTCTCCAAACTCAGGCCAAGCGGCTGAAATTTGCAATTCTTACGCTTCTTCTGATTATTCCAGGTGCTTTCGCCATGTTTGGAAGTGGAGCTAGTCGGGTCTCAGATGTTTCAGTCTTTAATCCAACCGACAACTGGGCTGCCGTCAGCGACCGCAGATTTAATGCCGTAGCCGTAGGCGAACCTGATGTCTTTGCTCGCGGGTTTTCCAACAAATTTACGTATGTAGCCAAACAAGTTTCCAATGCCTACCTGCAATATTTTTCCCCTCAATTTTTCTGGACCCAAGGTCCAGGCGAATCAACCTACGGCATGATGCCAGGTCGGGGTGTGCTTTACTTGCTTGAAGTTGTATTTATTATTGGTTTTTGTGTATACGTTGTTCGGTATTGGTCCAAAAAAACTGGCATCTTGCTGACATTTCTTTTGCTTTCACCGCTCCCAGCAGTTTTTGCCAAAGGTCCAGGCTATGCTGCCAATCGCGCAGCTGTCATGCTGCCATTTCTGCTTCTGGCTGCTGCCATCGGTTGTTGGTATTTAGTCAAAAAATTCCCTCACATCAAACTCATCATCGCTGCCATCGTTCTCATCTATACCGTCCAATTCGGCTTTTTCATTCAGGACTATCTTGTTCACAGTCCTCGTCAGACAGCCTACGGTATGAACTATGGCTGGGCTGAAACCCTCACCCGGTCCAAAGCCTTGTTTCCCACCGTTGACGAAGTCTGGTTAGACACCGGCTTGTCAGAGCCTCACATTTTTGCCGCCTTTTATTTAAAAATTCCTCCCACCGAGTATCAAACTGCCAGCGCATCTTGGGCAGATTTCAATGCTTCGGGTTTGAAATTTCTCGATCAATACGATGGCTACCGTTTAGGTAAATTCCGTTTCGGCTCACTCCATCTCGACCAGAAACCAACGCAGTCTACTTTGTATATTGGTCGGGCCAGTATTTTTCCATCCAACTATCCCGAACATTTCCATGTTAATTATCCTGATGGTCTACCCGCAATAGAAGTGGCTCAATCGAAATGAAAAAATTTCTCGTACTTATCATTCTCTTGAGTCTGCCCACCTTTGGCCAACTCTTTCGTTTCGGTCTGCATACCATGCACGACCCGCATTTATTCAGACTCTACGAATTTGCGAAATGTTTTACCGATGGAGCATTTCCTTGTCGCTGGGCCGCAGACTCAGGAATGGGCTATGGCGAACCCCTTTTCAATTTTTACGGCCAATTTCCATATTGGCTAGGCCAAATCTTTATTCTTCTTGGCAGTTCAGTAATTGATGCGTTAAAGCTCACCTTTATTCTCTCACTCGTTTTGTCTGGTTTTTCCATGTACCTCTTGGCATCAAAATATTATGGCAAAAGCGGGGGACTCGTCTCAGCTGTTTTTTATCTCTACGCCCCATACCGTGCCGTTGATGTCTGGGTGCGGGGAGCATTACCTGAAGCCTTGGGATTTGTCTTTTTCCCTCTGATTTTTTACGCCATCGATGAGTATCTCGACACCAGACGACTTAAACATCTTTTCATCTTCATACTTGCCTTAGCCGGTTTAATTATTACCCACAATCTGTCCGCGTTTATGTTTTTGCCCTTTATTGTTCTATGGAGTTTGGCCCGTCTCAAAAGTCTTAAAAACCTCATCCTTCTTCCTCGTTTTTTCCTCGCTGCCCTCTTAAGTCTTCTCCTCATCGCGTTTTATCTTGTCCCAGTTATTCTCGAAGGCCATCTCACCACCGTCAATGCGACAACGCAGGGTTATTATCTATACCAATTACATTTTGCATCCTTAAAACAACTCTTCATTTCCAACTTTTGGGGGTACGGTGGCTCAACCTGGGGTCCAAATGACACGCTTAGTTTTTCCGTCGGCTATCTCCATTGGTTGGTCGTCATTCTTATTGGTATTCTCGCCGTATTTCGAAAAAGAATTTCTCCCATCTTTATTATTTCCACTGTCTTTGGCGTCTTAGCTATTTTTCTCACTCATGGCAAATCTGAATTTTTGTGGAAACTCATTCCCGGCAGTAATTACGTCCAATTCCCTTGGCGGTTCCTGACGCTTTCCACCTTTTTTCTGTCTCTGTCTGCTGGAGCGCTTGTTCGAACGGTCCCCAAACTTGTCACCTGCATCTGTCTCACCTTGGCAATTGCCGTCACCGGCAGTTTATTCCGGCCAGATATTTGGCAGCCCATATCCGATGCCAGTATTATCTCCGGAAAATTGTGGGACGAAGGCCGCAGTTCATCACTCTCCGATTATTGGCCCAAATCAGCCTCCCACCTGCCAACCGCCTTTGCTCCCGAAAATCCCATCGTGAAGTCTGGTGAAGCAACCACCTGGTCCTCAGAAAAAAAATCCCAAACCGCTTCATACTCGCTGCGGGTTTTTGATAGTTATGCCAAAGTGGTTTTGCCAATCGTCTATTTCCCAGGCTGGACGCTTATGCTTGATAATCAGCCGACGGACATTGTTATTGATTCAGATCTCGGTCTCATTTCCACAATTGTTCCAGTTGGGGATCACACCTTGTCTCTTCGTTTTACCGATACTCCAGCTCGCGGATACGGTAATCTTATAAGTATTATTTCTCTTAGTCTGCTAGCACTAGCAGCTCTCATCTATGCAAAAAAACATAAAACTACTTCTTAGTGTCATCCTAGGTCTGGGTATTCTAAGTAGATTGTTGTGGTTTGGTTCTTTTCCACCGGGCATAAATTGGGACGAAGCAAGCCTTGGGTACAACGCATATTCCATGTTCAAAACAGGTGCCGACGAATGGGGAACGGTTCTACCAACAATCTTTAGAGCCTACGGCGATTACAAACTCCCTGGATACATTTATCTTTCAGTTCCTTTTGTAGCAGTATCTCTTTCGCCTATCACAACCCGGGCCTTATCCGTTGTTGCAGGGTTAGTGAGTATTTTAGTCTTCTATCTTTTACTCAAAAAAATCTTCCCCAAAACCCTTCTGCCTTGGCTTGGTACCTTGGCCTATGTCTTTATCCCTTGGGGTTGGTTTCTTTCACACGTTGCAGTTGAAGCAAACCTTGCTTTGTTTTTCGTCCTCACTGCTGTGACAGCCTACCTCTACAAACGTCATACCTCAGCCATTTTTCTTTTTGGTCTAGCAGTCTGGACGTACAACGCCAATCGAATATTTGTACCGCTTCTTCTGTTGTTTTTAGTCTGGCATTCACGCTCACACCTAAAGCCCAAGCTCCTACCAATTCTCGTCCTGTGTGCCTTTTTTATCCCGATGCTTGTGCAATTGGTAATGCCCGAAGGCAAAGCCCGTTTCCGTTGGACCACGCTCTTAGATGAAGGCGCCATTGCCAAGATAAATGAACAAAGTACGTTGCCAGGAGGAAGACTGCTGCATAACAAAGCCACGTATCTAACGACTGAATTTAGTAAAAACTATATTGCCCATTTCTCACCCAAGTTTTTGTTTCTCAAAGGTGGCTCTCAATATCAGTTCAATGTACCCGGCACCGGACTTCTACCGCTTATTCTCTTACCCTTCTTTTATCTCGGCTTCATTTTATTGTTCTTCCGCAAACATAGCCTTGCCAGTTTGCTGCGTTTCTGGCTACTTGCTGCTCCGGTCGCCAGTAGTCTGACCCGCGACGCACCCCATACACTCCGGTCGCTTTCCATGTTACCAATTGCTGTCATTATTACCCTGATCGGTTTACAGTATCTGCTTAAAAAATTCCGGCTTTCTGGTTGGATCTATCTTGTGGGAGTTTTGATCTGTTTTATTGTCTATGTGTATCAACTTCCTACGTATCAAAAAGATTATTCCTGGGCTTGGCAATATGGTCATAGCCAAGTTGTCTCTTTTATAAAAGCTAATTACCAAAACTATGATGAAATTATTATTACCAAAAAATATGGCGAACCTCATGAATTCCTTTTGTTCTATTGGCCATGGGATCCAGCCAGCTATCGATCAGACAAAAACCTGGTTCGCTATGGCAAATCAGATTGGTTTTGGGTCGACAGTTTTGACAAGTTCCGTTTTGTGAATGATTGGGAAATGGGCGCAGTCACAGCAAACTTACCCGCTGGCAAAAAATATTTGATTATTTCCAGTCCCGATTCACCCACAGTCGGTGCCGGTGCCGCCAATATTAACTTTTTGGATGACTCACCGGCCTTTATCATAAAAGCATTATGAAAAAATATTTAATGCTTCTTTTTATCTGTGTAGTGGTAGGTTTAACGTTTCGAGTATATCGTTTAGCTGATCGACCATTAGGTTTTACCTGGGACGAAGCCGCTCTAGGCTATAACGCCTATTCGCTACTTCTTACTGGTAAAGACGAACATGGTCAAAGTTTCCCCATCATTTTTAAATCCTTTGGTGACTACAAACCCGGACTCTACATCTATCTCACAGTTTTGCCCACCAAGGTATTGGGTCTAAACGAATTTTCTACTCGTCTGCCTTCAGCTATTTTTGGCACCATATCTCTCATCTGTGTGTATCTCTTTGTTGTTCAACTGTTTAACAAAAAAGCCGCTCTTGCCTCAGTCTTTGTCTTAATGGCCATGCCCTGGGCAATTCATTTCTCTCGTGGCGCCTGGGAAGCCAACGTCGCCATTTCGCTAACTCTCTTAGCCGCTACTTTATTTCTTTACAAAAAATATTCTTTATCTGCCATCTTTTTTGGTTTAACCTTGTGGACGTATCAAGGTTCAAAACTCTTTACACCTTTTATTATTTTGACCCTTTTTATTTTATACAAAAAAAATATTGCCCTTAAAAAAGTAGTTCTTCCTTTAGTCCTGCTTGTAGCCTGTGCTTTTCCAGTGCTAATAAATTTTGGATCTCAATCCGGCCGGCTCAAAGTCTTTAGCGTTTTTAGTTACACCCGCTCCAGCGAAACCGTAAGCAAAATTGCGTCCCAGGATGAAATAAGTCAAAGCTCGCCGTTATTCCAAATCTTTCATGCCGAAATTATTGATCAAGGCCGCGGTATTTGGCAGAGATATTTAAATTATTTTTCTCCTCGTTTTCTCTTCAAAGAGGGGAGTTGGGCCAGTTTACGTGAAACCACACCTTTTTATGGCAACCTCCATCTCATTGATCTAGTTTCGTTTGGTCTCGGTCTTTATGTTCTGGCCAGAACCAAAACCAAAGGCGCCAAACTACTTGGCATCTGGCTCCTTGCAGCCCCCATTCCAGCGGCATTTTCGCGCGACATTATTTCTGGTGTCAGATCCTTACCCATGACCATCCCCTTAGCAGTTATTCTCGGACTTGGTCTGGCCCAGTTGGCAACAAAAAAAATCGGCCTCCTGCTTTATCTACCCATCTGGCTGTTTTTAAATTGGTATTATGTTGACCTATTTATAAATCATGCACCATTTTTCTCAGCTCAATATTGGTCATATGCCTACAAGCCTGCATTGACGTTAGTAAAACAAAATGCATCGCACTACGATCACATAATTATCAGTGATAAATTAGGCCAGCCGTATATTTACGTCTTGTATTACAACCAAATTGATCCTCGGTCATATCAAAATAATCATGTGTATACTCCTAACTCCTCCGGAGATGTAGGAAAAATTGATTCATTTGGCAAATACACATTCCGGCCAATTTATTGGCCGGCAGATCGAGGTGAAGCTTCAAGTTTATACGTCGGCGACAGTTTTGAATTACCCGAATCAGATTTACAAGGTACCGCACATATTAACCGCCTAGGCCAAGTGAATTATCCAGATGGTTCACCAGCCCTTACTGTTGTCGGCCTGCCATGAAAAAACTCATTTTAGTCATTATTATTACTATCGCTGCCATCTTAAGGTTAGTAAATCTAACCACCCTTCCCGCGGGCTTCAATGCCGATGAAGCGGCACTCGCCTACAATGCCTATTCATTGCTTCAAACGGGAAAAGACGAGCATGGCCATCCTTGGCCGGTAAATCTAGAATCATTTGGCGACTTCAAGCCCGCAGGCTATACGTATTTATTGCTGCCTTTTATAAAAGTCCTCGGCTTAAATGAATTTGCAACGCGTTTGCCATCTGCACTTTTTGGTATTTTAGCGGTCTATTTAATCTATAAGCTTGCTCAAAAAACTGTTGGTCATCCCTACATAGCAGCGGCCGTTCTTGCTGTCTCACCGTGGCATATCCATTTCTCTCGTGGAGCCTGGGAAGTAAATGTCGCTACTACCTTGATACTTGCTGGTGTTCTTCTTTTTCTCAACAACAAAACTATTTTTAGTAGTTTGTGTTTGATTGCTGCGATGTATACGTATCAATCAGCTCGAGTCATTGCGCCGCTTATTGGTCTCGGGTTAATCATTTTTTATTGGCGTCAACTAAAAAACCATATGGGTACAACCGTAGTGAGCGCGGTTGTAACACTACTCTGCCTTGCACCTTTAATGTTTTCTATTCTGCACTCAGATGCCTCATCTCGTCTCACTGGCGTCGGCTTATTAGCCGATATTGGTCCACTCAATCGTGCCAATCAACTGCGTGGTCAACACAATGATTGGACATCGCTTTCTGCTCGCGCCTTGCATAATCGACCAGTTGTTTATACCCTCCAGTTCCTCTCAAACTACCTAGATCATTTTGATGGCGATTTCTTGTTTGTAAATGGCGACAAGATTGAGCGAAATAAAGTTCCAGAAACGGGTTTGCTATATCTAACCGATGCAATATTTGTAATCATCGGTTTAGTGATATTGCTACGTTTTCGGACCAAAAATAATTTCTTCATCCTCTTTTGGTTACTTATTGCCCCCGTTGCCGCCGCTCTAACATTTCAAACTCCGCACGCCCTGCGAGCACATAACTTGGTAATTCCACTCAGTCTGCTCACGGCTCTCGGTCTCGGCACAATCATTCAAAGACTTCGGACACATCTTCCGATCGTGCTCCCGCTGCTATTGTGTGTATATGGCTGGCAGACCGCTCGCTATCTCCATGAGTACTATGCTCACTACGCCCAAACCTATCCCACTGCCTGGGAATATGGCTTCAATCAGTTAGTGCCATATGTAACAAGTATTGCCGGTACGTATGACAGAGTGATTGTGACCGATACTTATGATCAACCCTATATCTTATTTTTGTTTTACTCCCATTATTCGCCCCAACTATTCCAACCAGATCATACCCTTTCATTCCGCGACCGCTTTAATTTTTCTACCGTCAGATCCTATGCGAATTTTGAGTTTACTTCTATAAAATGGGATGATGTTAAAACGCTGAAAAATACGCTTGTGATTGGCACAAACACTGATATTCCTGATTCGTACCCCGTGGATAAGATTATTTATTTCCCAAACAAGCAACCTGCATTTAAAATAGTTTCATTAAACAAATGACCAAACCCACACTCTCAGTTGTTCTAGCTGTCTACAATGAAGAAGCCGTATTAGCCAAATGTTTGGAGTCGGTAAAGGCTATCGCCGATGAAATAGTAATTGTTGATGGTGGTTCAACCGACAAGACCGTCAATATAGCCAAAAAATTCAAAGCCAAAATAATAGCAACCACAAACAAACCCAACTTTCATATTAATAAAAACATGGCCATCGCGGCAGCCACCAAAGACTGGGTGCTTCAATTGGATGCAGATGAAGTAGTGTCGCCCGAGTTATCTGCTGAAATTTTAGAAAAAATCAGTACTCCTAGTGATGCAAATGGCTACTGGATGAATCGAAAAAATTGGTTTCTCAAAGGCTTCCTAACGAAAGGCGGCCAATATCCTGACCCCACACTACGGTTATATCGCCGCGGCTCAGGTCGTCTCCCAGAGCGCGATGTTCACGAACAAGCGTCAGTCAAAGGCAAAGTAGACCATTTAAAACATGATCTACTTCATTATCGCGATACATCATTTGAAAAGTACCTTGATGGTTTCAATAGATACAGCACCTTTCTTGCCAGCCAAATGCATGAAGCAAAAGTTTTACCCACAGCTCTAAACGGCATCAAATATTTATTCTTTATTCCAGCCAAAACATTCTTCAGCCTCTATATGCGTCATCGCGGCTATGTCGATGGTCGACCAGGGTTCATCTTTGCTCTTTTCTCTGCCTTTCAACCCGCTGTTGCATATATGAAACTCTGGCAAAAAACATATGAAAAATAATGTAGCCTTTATTTCTCCTTCCTCAACCTCAGGCCATGCTGTTCGTGGCATTGGTTTTTATGTCAAAAATTTATTAACTGAGTTAAAACGCCAAGCAAGTAAATTTGACATTGCCATTACCGAAACCAGTGAACCAAATTCAAAATACACTATTGTTCATTATCCATATCTTGATTTATTTTCCCGTTCTTTACCTTTAAACCAACCTACCAAAACAGTGGTAACGATTCACGATCTCATTCCACTGGAATATCCCGACGTGTACCAACCAGGCGTAAAGGGAAAAATAAATTATCAGCTGCAAAAATTTGCTTTACAAAGTGTTGACCGTATTCTCACTGACTCACTCGCTTCAGCAAAAGCGATTCATTCTTATTTAGGAATTCCTCATGAAAAAATAAAAGTCATCTATCTCGCCGCTCATGACCGATTTAAGCCCGTCACCAATACCAAACTTCTTATCGCCATTCAAAAAAAATATTCCCTGCCCAAAAAATTCGTTTTGTACATGGGCGACATCAACTATTCAAAAAATATTAACTTCTTAATTGAAGCATGTATAGCGTCAAACATACCGCTTTGCCTCGGTGGGAAAAATATCACCGAAATAAACGGTCTAGATCTTTCTCATCCCGAGCTTCGCCATCTTCAAAAAACAAAAACTTATCTCACGAACCCGTTAATAAAATTACTCGGTTTTATTCCCGACGAAGACTTGCCCGCGATCTACACCCTTGCTACGCTCTACTGTCAGCCTTCTTTCGCTGAAGGTTTTGGTATTCCAGTACTAGAAGCCATGGCTTGTGGCACTCCTGTATTAGTCAGCCGAACTGGTGCCTTAACGGAAGTTGTTGGCCCAGATCTTGCCAGCTATCAATTTGATCCCAAAAACCCTCAAGAATTTTCAAGCCTGCTCAACCGCGCTTGGACGGATACTGTATTTAGAAAACACAACGCCATTGCTGGTTTAAAAAGAAGTAAAAGTTTTTCTTGGGCGAAAGCAGCTGAGCAAACATTACTCTCATATCAAGAATTGTTATGAAGCGACTTTTCATTTGGTTGCTGGTTTGGCAGGTCGTCATCCTCACTATCGGCACGGTTGCATTTCAAATTCTTCCCTTATCAGAACAATATCTCGGCGGTGCGACTCAAACCTATATTGAAGATCCATTACTCTTCTCGCGGGCAAATTTCGACGGCAATCATTACCTGAGCATCGCAGCCATTGGATATAGTTCTTTCCAACATGCCTTTTTCCCACTCTATCCGACGCTCATCAGATTTATCTCTCAGTACAATCATCATGCAGTGATTGCCGGCATTGGTATATCTCTTCTTTCGTTTGTCTTTGGCATCGCTGTTTTATATAAACTCTTAAAGCTCGACGAAACTCCATCTGTAGCTAGGTGGACGATCGCTGCCTTATTGCTTTTTCCTACCAGTTTTTTCTTTAGTTTTGTCTATACTGAAGGTTTATTTTTTTTCTTGCTCGTCTCTTCATTATTCGCAGCCCGGAAAGGTCACCTATTAACAGCCGCACTTCTTGGCGCACTTGCGAGCTACTGCCGGGTAGTAGGCGTCTTTATTTTTCCAGTTATTTTGTATGAATTGTATGTCCAGAAAATGCTAAATGTCATAACAATTCTGCAAACCTGTATTATCCCACTTGGTCTCATGTTCTACATGTTTCAGCTCAATCAGATGGTTCATGATCCTCTTGCTTTTGTACATGTCCAAACGTTATTTGATCAAGGCCGAAGCACCCAAATTATTCTGCCGTACCAAGTTTTTTGGCGTTATACCAAAATGCTGGCAACCGTAGATCGTGAGCTGCCTTTGTATAAAACCATTATTCTTGAAATGGTAACCGGAATTACGTTCTTTTTCTTAACATTTGTTACCTGGTTAAAAATGCGCAAATCATATGCCTTTTTGACTTCAGCCTGTTTATTGCTTCCGACTCTTACTGGTACGTTCACCTCTGTTCCTCGCTACGTTCTCATTTGTTTCCCAGCCTTTATCCTAATTGGCAGGTTTTTAGCTCGCTCTGACATTCGACAGAGATATGCCTATATAATAAGTAATATTGTACTTATGATCGTCTACCTCACCTTATTTACCGTCGGTCACTGGGTCGCATGAAAAATCCACTCGCCTTATCAGTTGTCGTTCCTGCATATAAACAGGAAAAGACCATTGTTCAAAATATCCATCAGCTCATAGAAATCTTAGATAGTTTAAAAATACCCTATGAAATTATTTGTGTAGTCGACGGTGTCCTAGATGAAACATGGTCAAAAGCCAAAAAAATTACTTCTTCCAAATTAAAAGTTGTTGGCTATAAAACGAATCGTGGCAAGGGCTGCGCCGTTCGGTACGGTCTACAATTTGCGAAAGGGAATCTGATTGCCACAATTGATTCTGGTAACGATCTAAAATTAGATGTTCTGCGCATGATGCTAGAACACTTTCGCTGGTACGATGCAGATATTATTGTGGGTTCAAAAAGACATCCTGCCTCCAAAGTGACTTATCCTCTCCCGCGTCGACTCATGTCATGGGGCTATCAAGTTTTGGTACGCCTGCTCTTCAATTTAAAAATTCGCGACACGCAAGTCGGTATGAAAGTTTTTAAAAGAGAAGTCATCGAAAAAATTCGTAGCCGGTTATTAGTCAAACAATATGCCTTCGATATAGAAATGCTTGCAGTTGCAAATTATCTCGGCTTTAAAAAAATCTACGAAGCCCCTGTGGAAGTAAGATTAGATTTTAATAAATCTTCCGGAATAATTTCAAAAGGTTTTGCAAATACCGTTTTTCGAATGTTGTGGGACACGGTGGCAGTTTTCTATCGTCTGCGCATCCGCCATTACTACGATGACCGCAATCTTGTTAACTGGCACACTGATGTTTATTCGGATGCGCTGTAAGCTTCTCATTTGTCTGGTTATTTGTTTTTTCTGTTCAGTAAAAACAGTTGCTGCTAACAATCAGTTTATTTCAATTGTTAATCCGGTAAGAATTTCCGTCTACAATCCCAACCTCGCAGCCAGTCTAAAGTCACAATACGCTCAAGTCTCTTCTTGGCACCTTCCAGCTACCTGGCTGCTCACCTACGATGTTCTTCACAACCCCGAAGCCATTGCAGAAATCAAAAAGTTTAACTCCGACCAAGAAGTTGGTTTATTTCTAGAAGTGACCAAGTCATCGGCTGCTGCAAATGGATTTGTCTTCAATGAAATCGGCTCTTGGCATTTTGCTGCCAGTGTTTTTTTGTCCGGCTACTCCCAATTTGATCGTAAAAAGTTTATCGATAGCCAATTTTCCAAATACAAAGAACTTTTCGGCAAGTACCCCACTTCTGTGGGTTCGTGGTGGACCGACAGTTTTAGTTTAAGTTACATGAAAGAAAAATATGGCATTACAGCAAATCTTGCGTGCGCCGACCAGTTTTCGACTGATGGCTATCAAATTTGGGGCACCTACTGGTCAACTCCATATTATCCGAGTAAAAATCATACCGGCATCCCTGCAGCTTCTGCCTCAAACAAACTAGATCTTGTTGTAACCCAATGGGCGCCGCGCGAACCGCTTGCTGGCTATTTTGACAGTAAATATAGCACCCAAGATTATTTTACCGAGCCGAAAAAAGACATCACCTATTTTAGAGATTTACTCAATCTGTATGCTTCAGCTCATGCAAATAAATTTGGCCACATCACGATCGGCCTAGAAGGGGATTTCTTGCCTGATACCTATCAAGACATCTATGCATCCCAGCTTGGTACAGCCATAGCCGAAGCGAAAAAAAATCACTATGAATTTTTGACCATGGCCCGCTTTTCTGATTGGTACCGTCATGAGTTCCCCGATGTCTCGCCCTCACAAACAATCACCAGTTCATCAGCTGTCTGGTACAACTCGCCCTTCTACCGTCTCGGCTATAAAAAGGACTCAGCAACAGGAGAAATAACTATTTTCGATCTTCGAATTTATTCGGACCAAACTCAAGAACCATATTATGAGTCCGCCAATCCGAGCAAATACCTAGAAATAAATATTCCCAGTGCTATTGATAGCATGACTCATCTCACTCGTGAGTGGAAATTGCCTCCAGGATCAGAAATCAAACTATCAGAAAAAGAACTGACCATCTCTACTTCAAAGCTTACCGTCCCAAACACAGTAGCCAACCGTCCAGGAGTAACGGTCAAAAAAGATTCCAACCAAACGACCCTTGGTTTTTCTGGCACACCCCTTGGCACTGGAAAAGGGGAGCAGATTCAAGGCTGGAGTGTTGAGGCCAAACATTTTTTCTCCCAGAAAAAATTTCCTCTACTGCTGCTCACCGGTCGTGGTTGGAACTATTTCAAAAAGGCGACGTACACTATCTCTCAAGACGAGCGGGAAGCACTCTTTCTACTGTCTCAATTGCCATCGGGTACAGTTTTAACGCCGGATTATGAGTGTCTTCAGTGTCGCCACGACACTGCTCTCATCCCCGCCATGTATGCCAACGAACGCAGCTATATCACGCAATTTGCTCAGAAAAAAGTAGTCAAAAACAACACGGTCTTTACCGCCTCAACTCGCGAAGACTCCAAAAATGCTTTTGAAAAAACTCGCGCAAAATATGTTTACCTCACCAAACTCACCGGCTACCAAGAAAAACTCCCCTTTTCTCCTGGTGATCTGGATTTAGAATTAGTCTACGCCAATGCCAATGCGGAGGTTTGGCAGAAAAACTAATATGAACATCTTAATTTTAAGCTGGCGCGGACCAGATCATCCTCTTGCCGGCGGTGCAGAGCAAGCTACTTGGCACCATGCCTTAGGCTGGCAGGAAGCAGGCCACACGGTCACGCTATTCACCTCCAGTTTTGCCGGTGCCAAAGAGCAGGAATCAAAAGCAGGGATCCAAATTATTCGCAAAGGCGATCAATTTGTTGGCGTCAAGGCAGCTGCCATGCTTTTTTACCTCTTTGGGAAACACCAGCCCTTTGACATAGTTGTTGACGAACATCATGGCATCCCATTTTTTACACCACTATATGTCTCCAAACCAAAATTAGTGTTTATCCACGAAATCGCCGGTCCAGTCTGGAAACTTAATTCTTGGCCTACACCGTTTAATTACCTGGCCCGCTGGTTAGGTCCTGTGTTTGAACCGCTTATTTTAAAGTTATACAAACAAGTTCACTTCATGACTGTGTCAGCTTCTACCCAAAAACAGCTCTTGCAGCTGGGTATTAAAAACGTTCACGTTGTTTTAAACGGTGTAACGCTGCCTAAGTCACGGCCAAGTGTTGCAAAGTCCAAAACACCCATGCTTATTTTTCTCTCAGCTTTAGCCAAAGATAAAGGCGTTGAAGACGCCATCAATGTTTTTAAAATTGTTCATGATCATCTTCCAACTGCCAAGTTTTTCATTGTCGGTTTCGGAACACCTGACTATTTAGAAATACTTAAAAAGAGGGCGGGTAATTTGCCTGTGACATTTACGGGCTATGTTTCGGAAGAAAAGAAGTTTGACTTACTTGCAACTTCTCATGTATTGGTTTTTCCATCTTCTCACGAAGGCTGGGGTTTAGTGGTAATTGAAGCCAACAGTGTAGGCACTCCGGCGGTCGTATATCCTGTTCCTGGTCTTGTAGACTCCACACTTCATCAAAAGACTGGTTTGGTTTCCGAACTGACTACCCCAGAAAGTATGGCCTCTTCTGTTCTTGGTCTAATCAAGTCTCCCGAGTATTCTAAATATTGTCTCGCCGCAAAAAAATGGGCTGCCGAATTTAGTTGGTCGAAATCAGTTCACCAAAGTTTAGAACTACTTAACAAAGTCGCTAAATAACTCGCGTATTGATTTAGGTGAGAATAGCCCTATGTCATTCAAAGAAAGAGGTTTAGCTCCTTTATCAAAAATCTCCTGGCGCTTAGTAAGGACATCACCCAGATGTTCAGCCGCCCAACCCATAGCGGTAAACCGAACCCAACCAATTTGCCAATTCTTTCGCACAAACCATTCATAAAAGCCAATTCCAATATATAAAACTATCGTTACGGGCAATGCTCGAACCAGCAGCATTGGCGGATAATTCTTAAGCATTGTTGCCAATCGGTTTTTATTAAAATGCCATTTCACTTTTATTCTTACAAACGCCGCTAAATCCGTTGATGCCCGTTTGTGAAACACAACTACTTTAGAGAATCGTTTAACCGCGTAGCCCATTCTTCTTGCTCGCAGCGCCAAATCCATATCTTCATACCCTATACCATAGTCATCATCATACCCTCCAAGTTTTTCAAAAACCGACCTTCGTATCATACATGCTGACCCACTGCACGATAAGATATCTTCACTTTGATCAAACTGACCCTGATCAGCGTCACCTGCGCCAATCGTAATCGGATTTCCATAGATATCCATCGTCTCTCCCGCACTATCAATCTTTTTTCGATCAAAATAATTAACAAGTTTTGCTTGAGCGATTGCAACATTGGGATAAGTTTCAAACTGTTTTACCATGGTCTCAAAGTAGCCCTTAGGGATAGCCACATCATTATTAAAATAAGCAAGAAATTCACCCTTCGCCGCTTTTGCTCCTAAATTCAGGCCTTGGCTATACATATTCACTGGATTTTGTATCAAGTGACAATTCTTTTTTCCTTTAAAAAGTTTTTTTACAAACTCAACACTCGAATCATTAGAGTTATTATCAACAACAATAAGTTCCCAATTTTTATACGTCGACGCCATTACCGATTTCAAACAATCGGCCAAGATATTTAAATTCATCCCATTGAGATTAGAAACAATCAGTGATACAAGGGGATAATGAGAAGCCATTATAGTAATATTAACGGTAATAAGATGAAAAAACCAAAACTAACATCAGTCTCGGTGATTATACCTTGCTACAACGAACAAGAAAATATTGCCGAATGCATTAAGCGTGTTCCAAAATTATTACCTAAAACAGAAATAGTCGTAGTGGACGACGGCTCAAGAGATAACACCACAAAAATCGCCAAACAACTTGCCAAGAAGAAAAAGAATCTCAAAGTAATTTCATACCATCCAAATCAAGGAAAGGGGAATGCTGTAAGAGTAGGGATGGATGCCGCTACCAGTCAGATCCTCTTAATCCTTGATGCGGATATGACTGTTCGACCTGAAGATCTTAAAAAAATAATTGAACCGATAACCTCTGGCGATGCAGACTTCGTCAACGTCACCCGTTTTAAATATCAGATGGAAGCCCAGGCCATGAAAGGCTTAAATAATATTGCAAATCGTCTTATGGCTGTAGCCTTTTCCTTTGTTTTAAGAAAAAAAATTACTGATACCTTATGCGGCACAAAAGTGTTTTATAAAAAAGATTACTTGAAGTTTGGTATAAACGCCCAAGATCCCTGGGGTGATTTCTCCGAATTATTTGGCTGTGCAAAATTACATTTGCGTTTGACTGAAGTCTCAGTCAAATATTATGCACGCGTCGCCGGAGAATCAAAAATGAAATTTTTGCGTCACAGCCTAAAAATGCTCAAAGTATTTTTTAGCCTTCTAGCCGACTATCTGCGCTATAACATCTCCTAGATGGGTGAAAGTAAAAGTAGGGAACTTAGTTTGAAACTTCTTCGTATCACATACGATCACATCATCAATAACTAAGCTAAATCTCCACAACCAATTATAAATACGTATCGGTAAAAATGCTTCTACGGCATAGATGACTGGTCTAGTCCAAGCCGCTAAGTGCCAAAAAAATCGCGGGAGATAAATGGGCGAATAAACTTTTCCAGCCGCTTTATAAATAAGCTCGCTGATTTGGGCCAAGGTCAAAGCCTCGGGATCAAGAATATAGATCTCTGGCTTACCTGGCTGTGGCGGCTTTTGTGTAGCTGCCAAAAGTGCTCGTGCCACATCCTGTACAAAAATTAAACTTGATGCACCTGGCCAATTCAGTCTCGCTAAAATCGAATTTTTTCGGGCTAGTTTGATCATCGTATCAAATAACCCATCTTGGCGGCCGCCGACGCCATATATTGTATTGGGTCGAAAAACCGTCAATCTAAAACCTAGCTTCTTACTCTGTTCGACTAAATACTGTTCTCCTCGCCATTTTGACCTGCTATATTCGTTCGTCGGAGATGGAACAGTAGTTTCCAAAATCGGTATTGCTGTATCAAGTTTTCCGCTGTAAATAACCAAGGTACTAATATGGACAAAATGCGTCTTTGGTCCGATCTTTTTCAAAGCTGAAACCAGATTTTTCATTCCCACATCATTCGCCCTATGATCAGGATCCAGTACTTCCGTGTTTGCAGCCAAGTTAAAAACTATTTCAGGCGATGCAGGCAGTGCCGACAGACCCTGGCCTGTAACAAGATCAACATAGTGCGTTTTTATCCCAAGTTCTTTTAAGTTTTGTCTTCCAGATATCTCAAGCGGTGTATTTCGATTAGGAATCAGACACAAAATATCCTTTTTATTAAATTTCTTTACCAATTCTTTTACAAATCTTCTCCCGACAAAGCCCGTCGCTCCGGTAACAAATATCATATAATACTATTATCGCATATGAAGATTCTTCTAGTCTCTCCTTACTTTGCACCCGCTGTAGGTGGGGTAGAAACACATCTAACTGATTTATGTAATTATTTATCTTCGCGTGGACATACGACCTACGTTCGAACCTACAAAGCGCTCAGTACGCAAGACCGCGGTCAAACGAACGAACAGGCCGGCCTAACCCAGATTCATCGGATGTGGTGGCCCGATTTTCATCTCAATACCAAATTAGAAAACTATCCATTTTTAAGATTTTTCTATGTCTTCACTGGTTTATTTTTTGACACATTTCTGTTTATGATCCAAAAGACTAATGAAATTGACGTTATTCAAGTCCATGGTTTCATCGCCTCGGTCATTGGCATTCTGTTAGGCAAATTATTTTCCAAGCGAATTGTCATCAACACACACGTTGGTTTTAATTTCAAAAATTCCACTGGTCTGATAAATAAAATTACCCAAATAACTCTAAAAAATGCAGACGCCGTTTTAGTTTTGACAAATAACGCGAAGGACCAATTATTATCAATCGGCGTCCCCGAGAAAAAAATATTCATTTATCATTACTGGGTAGATCAGGAAGTATTTAAACCCCAAAAGAAATCAAAAAATAGTTCATCAACAGTTTTATTTGTTGGTCGGTTAGTACCGCAAAAAGGTTTAGATACCTTGATGTTTCTTGCAAAAAGTTTTCCCAAAATAACATTTAAAATCGTGGGAACCGGACCGCTAGCGGATCAAATTATTGCTGAATCTAAAAATCAAAAAAATATCACCTTTGTCGGAAAAGTCGCCAACACTGAGTTAACACAACTGTATACATCCAGTGATGTTTTATTAGTTCCTTCAAAAGTAGTCAAGCAAACCTACGAGGAAGGCATTCCTCGGGTAATAATAGAAGCTTTATCATGCGGCACACCTGTCATAACGACGAAAACAGGTGGTATCCCTGATGTCTTTACCCCAAAAATGGGTTTTATGGTTGACGATACCCAGCCAGAATTAACCAGTGCTATAAAAAGGTTTTATAATACCCATCACAGCTTCACACCTCAGCAGGAAGCCAAAAGATTATTTAGTATCAAAAATGCCCAAATCATAGAAACAAGTCTGCAGTGAAATCATCACCTCTCGTCTCGATTATTATTCCACTTCATGTCATCTCAGACAGATTTTTTACAGATTTAAAAAAGTTTTCTTTCCTTGACTATAAAAATTTTGAAATACTTATTGTTGTCGACTCACTAGTAAAACTTCCTCCTTTGCCAAAGATAAAAATAAGAGTACTCAAAACTGGAAAGAAAAATACCGGACCAGCTGAAAAAAGAGACTTCGCCATAAAAAAATGTCTCGGTGAACTGTGCGCGTTTATAGATGATGACGCATACCCAGATCCTGCCTGGTTAAAAAATTGTGTTGACTGGTTTAAAAATCCCCAGATTGTAGCTGTGGGTGGACCTGGACTCACTCCCAAAGAAGATAGCAGGGCCGAAAAAATCGGCGGTCATATTATTAGTTCCTATCTCTGTAGCGGTGGCGTTCAGCACCGATACTATGTCGACAAATTGAGCCAGCCCAAGTTCACAGATGACTGGCCAGCCTACAACTTAATTATAAAAAAATCCTCATTAACTCAAGTAGGCGGTTTTGCGTCTCAGTTTTACGGTGGCGAAGACACCTATGTCTGCATGAAATTAAAACAAATTGGTCTCATCGTCTTCGATCCCAAAGTAGTGGTATATCATCATCGCCGCAGATTCCCCCTTAGCCACTTAAAGCAAATAAGTAATGTAGGCCTTCATAGAGGGTATTTCTTTAAAGCCTATCCAGATACCTCCCGTCGGCTCATCTATCTCGCACCTACCGTTTTAACTACATTGCTTTTTGCGGGACTACTGCTAACAGTTTACCTGCCGTCTCTATTTTTATTGCCGTTCGGGTCTGCATGTATTTTTCTACTCGCATTAGCTTCTTTTTCAGTATATCGCCATGGTGCAAACATGACCGATTCACTTTTTGCAGGCCTAGGAATTATTATTACTCACGCAACATATGGTATTTATTTTCTTAAAGGCATATGGACAAAAAAACTAATCAGATAAAAAAACCGCTCGTTTCCGTTATCATCCCAACCCTGAACGAAGGCCGTCGCTTAGAAAAATGCTTACAAAGTGTAGTGAGTCAAACATATAAAGAAATTGAAATCCTCATAGTAGATGACGGCTCTACCGATGCTACATTGACCATAGCAAAAAAGTTTAAGGCAAGAATAATAAAAAATGGAGCTAAAAATATTGAAATAGCCAAAAGCTTGGGTGTCAAAAATGCCCTAGGAGAACTGTTGCTTTTCTTTGATGCAGATAATCAGTTCGTCGCACCCGACTGGATTCAAGATTGTGTAACTATTTTAGGCAATCACCCGAGCGTTGTCGGAGTTCAATCAGACAGTTTTTATTACACACGTTCTCATAATCTTGTTAATAGATATTGTGAACTAATGGGCATCAACGATCCACTCGCATTCCACTTAGGAAAGAGAGGCCAAAAGATGATGAAAGAAAGTGGTTTCCCACATGTCACTACACTCACTGAAACTCAAAAATATAAGATTGTTAAATTTTCCACTGCGAATTTACCTCCTATTGGCTCGCAGGGCTATTGCACTCGGAAAAGTTTAATCAAAAAAACGACCTGGCAACCCTATATGTTTCATATGGATTCTGCTTGGGAGCTCGTGGCCTTAGGCCATACTGAATTTGCATATCTTAAATCACCTGTATTACATGACTATGTTCAATCTCTATCCGATCTCAAAAGAAAACTTCAAAGAAACGTTCGACTGTACCTAACCCAAAACAATCTCCGTAAATATAAATATGACTTAACCAGTCTCAAACTAGCTTTTGCACTTTTTACCATGCTTACCCTTGTCTATCCATTTGCCATTGCCGTACGTGGCTATCTCCGTTTCAGAGACAGAGCCTGGTTCATGCATCCTGTCCTTTGTGTTCTGGTGATTTTCTGGTACACCCAAGTGTATCTTACAAATTTTCAAAAGCGGCTCTCAAAATAATTTCTTTGTTAAAACCAGCTCCCATCTGAATCGCAGCTTTTTTATACGCTCGATAATCTTTAAATATTTTTTCTAAACCGTTTATTACCCCTTCAGTCGTATATTCAACTAACGCCCCTGCCTTATTAGTTTCCACTTCTTCCGCCAATGCGGGAACATCTGTGACAATGACCGGCAGTCCGCATGCTAAATAAAATTTAACCTTGCTTGGATCGGCATAGTAAGTAAAATTATCAGCCTGAGGCACATAGGCGGCCAATCCAACTCCAGCTTCAGTTAATCTCTTTTGTAGTTCCATCTGGTCACCAATGTATCCAGTAAAGTGAACAATCTTGTCCAGTTTGAGCTTGGAAGTAAGCATCTGCAATTCACTCATATAATCGCCATAACCAATAACCGTCAATGTCGCCAAAGGAAACTTTTTCCTGATTCCAGGCAAGGCTTGGATTACGAGTTGCACTCCTTGTTTCTGGGTGAGTGTTCCCACATATATCAAACTAAATTGTTGCTTTAAAGAAACCGTCTTTCGAATAAGCGCAGATTGATCAAATGCCATCGGAACAACAACCATTTTATTTGCATCCGGAATAACTCCTCGATCTATCCGTGCCTGAATCTGTCTTTGAACCACAACCCATGTTCGGTCAGCCAACCGGCAAGCCAGTCGATCTGCACCGTGGTACAGTCCATTTAAAATCTTATTCTCAAATCTGATATCCATGTAGTCAATCGTGTAGTAAACCAATGTCTTAATTCTTCCCAGCCATCGAAACGGCCATACCGCCATCAAAAGTAAATTATTGATTGCCACAATACAATCAAAACGCCCGACTTTTAAAAAGAGCAAGAAATACCATGTTACGAAAAATTGCCATATATATTGAGCTGGTCCGTTTATCTTATTTTCTGTCTTTACTTCCTGTATCTTTTTGCCGTTTTTATACAAAATTGCATAAGAAAAAACATGTCCAGATCCTGGAAACGGATGCTCAATAGTAAGTAAATAATCAATTTTAGGCAATAAATAATCTCGAATCGTATCAAGAGGTGCAATACCATTCGGATCCCGTTGCCAGTAGTGCGTTAAAACAGCTGCATTTTTGATTGTCATGAATTCTTCATTTTATCGCAATCGCCTTAAGCATAGGTCTGAGTACTGGAGTTGCACTCACAACTTTTTCCATCACCTTTCTCAACAATGGAAAGGGGATATACTCAAGCACTAATGTAACCTTAAAATCCTTCACGGTTATATATCTAAATCCTGTATCCGCGTGCAAATCGTAAAGTGTCGTTGGCAAAAATGACAGCTCGTATCCAAATCTCATAAACTTTTGACGCAGCATTGTAATGTGAATAAACTCAAATAACTGTCTTGCAATAGGTATGTTCGGAATATTCCCCCAGACCTGTCGATAGGTGAGTGCCCCAATATTAAGTTTTGGTACGGTATTGAAACTCACTCCCCCATACCGAAGCACACGGTAAATCTCTTTTAAAAGTGGTCTCTGATCATGATTATGTTCAATCACTCCTCCGCCATAGATAAAATGCACCGATTCATTTTTTAACGGCATATTTGAGATATCACCCACCAGAAATTCGCAGTTTTTTATTTTTGCTCGACGAAACAACTCTTTTGCCACCTGGATTGCTTTCTTGGAATAATCAACACCGATAACCCGTACACCATATCTCTTGGCTAGTTCCAAGCCAAGAAAACACTCCCCGCAGCCAATCTCTAAATACACCTGACCCTTTTTAGGTTTCCAATACTCAAGTATTTGGGCTAACGTATCCTCCAAATATAAAGCGTGATACCGCTTCTGCTCTGCAGCTACAGCCTTTGTATCAAACGCGTACCGCTTATCCCATTGCGACTGTGTAGATTCGTCCAAACTCATAAGTTCAATACAATATAATATCTAAATATGGATGGAGTTGCTAGCCGAAAGGCCAATCTATTTATCGTAGGTGTGTTCACTCTTTTATCTTTTCTTCTCGTTTCACTTTGGTTTAAAGACGGTCTAATGTTTGCCGGCGGCGAAGATCAAATCCCTTTTTACAATATTCCTCGTGCGTTGGAATTATTTAGTTCTCCCTGGCAGGACGTCGGTATGGGCTTTCCTCAGGTATTTAACATCCCAAAAATAGGTTCACTCTATTTCTTAAACTATCTCTGGCATCTTGGTCTGACCCAAATAGCGCTTCAGAAACTCGTCTTTATGTGTCTGTTAATCACCGGATCAACTGCTATTTCACTCACATCTTTTACCATCACTAAAAAACTATCGCTCAGTCTGTTGTCAGGCATCTTTTATCTATTAAATCCTTACTCTTTAGGCCAAGTCTGGGGCCGGGGTTTATATTTTCAATTTTTCTTTTTTGCGTTGTTACCTGTAACAGTGTATTTACAGATCAAATGGTTTGAAAAAAAATCTGGAGCCTATCTCGTAGCCTTTGCCGTAGCCAGCTGGCTTCTATCCTGGGCGTTTGGTCATCCAGCCCACCTTATTACCTTAGCTCTCGTCCAAGTGCTCATTGCATTTCATTATCGAAAGCAAAAAAACATTCTTCTATCTTGTCTCATTTGGTTTGGCAGTTGGCTGCTCATAAATAGTTATTGGCTTTTGCCGTTTTTCTATTATGGCCAAAAACTTTTCTCTGGTATTTCTGATCCCCAAAACAATATTGAAATTTTTGAGTCACTTAGTTCTCAAACCACCTTGCCTTGGGTCCTGCGACTAATGTCTAAAAACCTTTTCTCTTCTACTTCTGCCTACGGCTCACATTATGGCTCGTTTCTATTTCAAGCCGTGTCATGGTTAATTCCCATAACGGTCATTCTCGGCTTAAAAAACCTTACCAAAAATCCTTATGCCAAACTTGTCATAGCGCTGTGCGTAATCGGCGTGATTGTATCTCTGGGTAGTAATTCTCCTTTTGGTTTTATCACCAAAGCCATCATGCAAAATGTTCCCCAATTACAAGTCTATAGAAATTCTTTTGAAAAATTTGGTTTCGTTCTCCTGCTGGGCATGTCTCTGGCGCTCCCGCACGCATTCACTTCCTTCAAAGCCCGTTCCTTACGTCTATTCTCTCAAGCCTTCTTTATTGGCAGCGTCTGTATCCTGTTCGCCTGGCCGCTCTGGAATGGCGAATTTTCCGGTGGAAAAACATACCGACCTTGGATAAAAATCCCTTCTGACTATTCAGAAATTGCTAGCTGGTTATCAGCCCATAATCCCACTGCAAAAATTATGCAATTGCCTTTGCTGCCCGGAGATGGTGTCAGATATACCTGGGAACATCCATACCAAGGTATCGAAGCCAGCGAATATATTTTTTCTTCACCCTCAATTGGCAGAGACATGGTAATAAACCAAGATTATTACACAGCACTACTTGATCGTTTTGGTAAAACCTCAGCAGGCGCCACGCTCCCTGGTCGCGGTAGTCAAAACGCTAACTTTAAAAAAGCCTCATTAAGTGAGGAACTGGCTATCTTAAATGTGCAGTATATTGTTTTACATAAAGACATCGACACTCGCTTCTCTGGAGCCAGTTCTTTAGAAGACACTCGCACCATACTTCAGAAGGATAAGAATATTAGTTTGATAAAATCGAGCGCCAATCTAGAAGTCTACGAGATCAAGTTCCCCATTCCTTCTGCGCTTTTTACTCTAGATGACCAACCTGTAAACTATTCCAAACGTAACTCTTCCACCTACACCATCACCCTCCCAGCTGGTGACCATTCGCTCACGCAATCCGTCCAGTATCACCCCCTATGGCAGTTAGATCTAAACGGGCATCTGACTTCTCCAGAAAAAGTATCTGATGTAGCCAATCATTGGTCTATTTCTTTGCCGGAGCGAACAGTTGCTCAAATTATCTTTTTACCTCAACTGGCATATGAGCGGGGATTGACCATCAGCCTATCTGCTACTGCTATCATAATTTCCATTTATTTTTTCACCCAAGCACTTCGAGTTTGGTCAGTCGTCTCTACCAATCGCGTGCCTAAAAGTTCAAAAGAATAAATATCTTTCTCATCAAAAGTGTAATCAGAATAACCATATCGATACAGTTCCTGGGCGTCTCCGTGCAGCAGCAGTTCTAGACTTTTGCGGTCATCCACAATAAACGGTGCAGTTTTAGGAGTGAAGTTTGGATATAGGACCAAAACTTTAGGTGTAAATCCAAACGTAATAGCGTTATACATCCGTGTTGGGTTATTGCCAGTTATCAATATAAGACCAGGTTTGTTCGTCTCTAAACTACTTAGAACGGGTTGTAGCTGAGAAAAGTAGCCATCCACCTCTCGTGCATTCCGGCCATTTTCATACAGAAATCTAAAATATGAATAGGTCGAAATTAACTGAACCACAAGATAGCACCCGCTTGCCAAGATAAAGAAACTATTCACTTTCTTGAATCTTTTAATAACCGACAATCCTGCTGACATCCAAATAAGCATCGCCGGCAGTAATAAATATCTATGTTCCGATGTAAATACGGCTTGAGGATTTAACAATTGAGGAATAATCAAAAAAGCAGCAGCGAGTATTAAAAAAAATATCGCAACTTTATTTTTTCGCTGCACCAGAATAACCACAGCCAAAATACCCAGACCAATTACTTTCAAATAGTGCCACCCAATTAATCTGTCTGGAAAAACGGCACTCGTCAAACTCGCAGTAAAAACTTTCCAAAAAGAGCCGCTGCCAAGTCTATATAAAATATCCAGCGTATAACTTGAGTCGTTTCCAGCTTGAAACGCCAACCGAAAAAGCACAATCGGCAAAAAATAAAGAAGGGGGAGAAGAACCAACTGTTTTTTAGATGTATGAAAAAACAGTATAAGTAACGGAATAACAAATACCAGTCCGTGCATCCGGGTAGGAGCAATCAAAAACGCCCCAAACAACAAACTCGCTCCACAGATCATTTGTTTAATTCCCTTATATTTCAAATGCGCATAAATAAATCCAAAAAATAATGTAATGGCCACAAACGTGTTCATATTAAATACCCAACTAACAGATTCTGCTCCCGCAAACAAAACCAGTGCTCCACCAGCAATCCAACTATTAGCAACTCGATTACCTGACACAACATTTAGCAACTTATACAGAGCCAGCCCCATACCCACTCTAAAAATAAAAGAAACGATGTAGTAAACAACTGGTTTATTTCCTACCAGGGCATAGATGCTGCCAATAATAATATTTGCCGCGTCATAGTTCCCAGCAAAATTCGGGAAGTAAAAATAATCACCGACGTGACGAAATGTCTGAATAAATCGATAAATTGCCAGCCAATCGTCACCCGCCAAAGAAATCAAAAATGTAGGGATCAAAGCCAGAAATGCTAAAACTATAAACGAACTAAAAATTATTATCGACCTTTTGACTTCCATGCTACACCCAAACTGGTAAAACTGATATTTTTTGCCGAAACCTTTTTACAAAACTCCGAAAACGCACTCGTAAAATGCACATCATCAGAAAGAAGTAGTCCATTCACTTTAAGATACGGCCAAGCGGCCATATACTCAAACATCATGGTTTCGTAGGTATGTTCACTATCGTGAATAAATATATCTATCGTTTTCAGTTCTTTTAGAAGCTCTGGCAAAACTTTTCGGGTATCACCCATCCTCAATACCCACCGCTTTTTTAGATCTTCGGGAACCAAATATCCTGGTAGCTTTCCTGCAGGCAGACTATCTAAATGGAGTTTGTCGTCACCATACACATACCATTGAAATGGCAAATCAACAGAATAAAGTTTGCCAAAATTATTATCTGCCATCGCCCGTAAAATGTATCCACTTGATTCGCCAGCTGCAACACCAGTTTCAACAACAACTTTTGGCTTCATACTTCTGACAATAAAATAAAGCAATTGGGAGCGAGACTCTAATTGTTTCTCAAGTTTTGTTATGTGCGTTTTATTTGCGAGATCAAATTTCCTAAACTTTTTATATAAGCTTGCTGTTTGTTCAAGGTTCTCTTCAAAAGAACTATTTCTCTGTTCGGTGAATACATTCCTTTTTAGAAACTTGGGAAACGCTGATAATTTTTCTAAAACAAAATCAATAATCGCACCAGTTTTAGTTGGGTTCTTGATCCAAAATTTAAAAAGCGTCGTCAAAAGCTCCCGTGTCCATAAAATACCTCTAGAAATATGCGATAATTTCCATGTCATGGTAATTTCAGTAGCGTATCATGTTATAGGTTCTAAAACAATATGGCCAATACATCGCCGTTAGTTTCAATAATCATTTCAACCCTCAACGAGGAAAAAAATATTGGTCTCTGTCTAAAGTCTTTAGCAAGTCAAACCTATAAAAATATCCAGATTGTAGTAGTAGACAGTCCGCGTACAACGGATAAAACCATCCAGATTGCTTCAGCGTTCAATGCTCGCGTTTACACCTACGGCACCGAACGAAGCGCCCAACGTAATTATGGTGTAGAAAAAGCCAGCGGAAAATACGTCTTAATTCTCGATGCCGACATGCAGCTGAGTCCTGAGGTAATTGAAAACTGTGTAGCCAGAATGAGTACTCATCCAAAAAATGTAGGTGTTATTATTCCGGAAATTTCAATCGGAGTTGGTTATTGGTCAAAGTGCAAAGCCTTGGAAAAAAATTGCTATATCGGTGACGACACCATCGAAGCAGCCAGATTTTTTACCCGGGAGGCTTTTATTCAGGTCCATGGGTACAATTCAAAAATGATATCAGGTGAAGACTGGGATTTAAGTAGAAGAGTAGGCAAGTTAGGCCATATCACAAGAATCAATAACCCCATTTACCATCACGAAGGCAGATTATCACTATTAACCGACTTAAAAAAGAAATATTATTACTCTCAGCAATCTGCCGCATATTTAAAAGAAAATGTCACATCGCCAACAGATATTCTGAAGTTCATATTTAGACCAGCATATTTTAGAAACATCTACAAATTACTGGCCGATCCTATTCACTTGCCTGGTTTAGTTTTTATGAAATGCAGTGAACTCTTAGTGGGCGGTATCGGAGCAATTATTTTTAAAAAGGAGTTTTGGCAAGCAATTTCTTCAAAACGCTCCTAACTTCATCTGTTTTATTTATCAGTTTGCCATTTTTTAATTCAAACGCGTACACATCAGTCAGTGGTATGGGTTTGAGGGGAAAGCCATGTTTAGCAAACTCTTTACCGTCAGTTACAAACGAAACCAGTTCCGGATAATCCAAGACCATAATCGGAGTAGTTCCAGGCTTATCAAGACCAAACTCAATAAATGCTCTGGAAGAAAATCCAAACCGTAATCCCCATTCTGCTAAATAGTAATCATCATAGGTGAGATACACGACAGTTAATCTATCGCGTGGTAATTGCCCCAAATCTTTATGTAGTGTATCCCACAACGGTTGCACCATGACCTCACTTCTATGAGCTGATAATGTCTGAATGTACGAATGAGTATTTGAAATTTGAAAAAGAATCAAAGCGACAAACACACCTATTGCCATAAATCTCCGCTTTGATCCAGTTGGCACTTTTTCTACTACTAAAGCAAACACCACTCCCATCCACAGTGCCAGCCCTGCACCTTGTTGCACGGAATATCTCATCCATGTAGGGAGAGGCGCATACGGAGCCAGTATCCACGGCAAAACAGAAAAAGCGACCATCCAGCCCAAACTAACAAACAGCAGTCTACTATAAAGCGTCTGAGTTTTGCGCAGTGTCCACCCCGCCAAAATCGTAAATAAAATAAATGCACCACCAACTAACGCAAAAACTATATTCTCTTTAGAAAATGTCGTTCTATTTTGTCTGACGATCCAATAAATAATCATCATCCAAACAGCTTGACCCAGAAAAAACATTTTCCAGATTTTCTTGCCCACACCAATCAGTCTACTCAGTATCAAAAAAAATAGCGTTGTGCAAATACTTATTGGCACAATCAATTGCTTAAACGAATTAAGACCCGCCCCCAAGCCCAAAATATTGGTTTTTTGAATCGCAGTCCAACTAATATCGGGTAATAAATAGTTGCCCAGTGATCCGACGGGGTATGTCAAAAATGCTGTTTGGCCTTTCGCCCATAACGCCTGCATCTCCATAAACCCATGCTGTATTTGATTTAAATTGTATTCAGAAGTTCCATACCCACCCTTTGCCAGGACAAACAGAAGTTTGTATGCAAGAAGTATTGTCGCAATTCGAATCAATCCCAATTTCCATCCATACTGCTTTCCTTGAATGACCAGCCAGCTCAGTTCAATGATAAAAACAAACGGCACCAGTCCGTGCATTCGGGGTGGCGAAACTATAACCGCGAAGCAAAAAAGTAACGCACAAATGGCTAGTTTTTTAATACTAAATGCATTTTGCAGTTTGATGTATAGCGTCACAAAAATTGCTACGATACCAATACCTGCATAGTGATTAAAATTAAACACCCAGTCAGAAGACTGAATTCCTTGATACGTAGTCACCCATAAGCCACCAACAACCAGCGCCATCAGTTTCTTTTTCGTCAAAGCGTAGGTGCCAAAAAATAAAGCCAGCGCACTCGCTATCCGGACAACCATGGAAACCAAGTAATAGTAATATGGGTTGTAACCCCAGAAATGTTTAACCAGTGACAACAATGGATAGTGGGGACAATACGTACACAGATACGATCCGAGCTGAAAAAAGTTTTGACTTTTTTGAATATCAAAAATTTGCCGAATGGTATACAGCAGTAACCAATCATCACCAATAAGTGCCAGGGCAAGTGTATCTTTAAGCGTCACATAACCCAATATCGAAATGAAAATCACTCCTGCAATACTTGCAAATACTGAATATCTTTGTGAGAAAAACCGGTTCATTGTAAACTATGCGTAATGACAATCCATGTTATCGCATTGGCTGCCTTGGGACAAGGTTTATCTGGAGGTGACCGGATATTTATCGAATTCTCCCGGCGCTGGGCCAAGCAGTCTCCGGTCTCTCTCTATGTTTGGGAAGAAGGCCAGCAGATGTGTTTGAGGGAAAACTTAACGGATAAAGATGTCGCAATCAAATTAATAAAAGTGGGTTCCATTGCCAAATTGGGATTTGTCATCACCTATCTGTATCGAATACTCTTAGGACTAAAACTCGGTCTAACGCTTCGTCTTGAACCAAACAGCATAATTTACTCGGCTTCTGAATTTTGGATGGACTCGCTCCCTGCTTGGTTGCTAAAACTTAGGTATCCACATGCCATCTGGGCTGCTGCCTGGTACCAAACCGCCCCTAATCCACTCACTGGTTTTTTTGGCGGCAGATATCGTCTACATGCATTTGCATATTGGCTTGCCCAATTACCAATAAAGCCGCTTATCAGTCGCTGGGCGAATGCTGTTTTAATCAACAACGAATCCGAAAGAAAACAGTTTGCTCACTTTCCTAATCTCAAACAAATAGTTGTCATTGGTGCTGTAGATACGAATCGAATCAATACCTATATAAAAAATCATAAATCACCCCAAACCAAAAAATATCTTGCCGTCTTTCAGGGCCGATTTCATCCTCAAAAGGGTGTAGGGGAATTAGTGGGTATTTGGAAAAAAGTAGTAACTCAACTCCCTTCAGCTAAATTAGCAATGATTGGCGACGGACCTTTAAAAGCCACCGTCTTAAAAAAGATAGCTGAAAACCATCTCACCAACACTATAGATTTATACGGGTTTATTTCAGACGGTGATAAAAAATACGAAATATTTAATCAGTCAAAAATAGTCGTTCACCCAGCTTTATATGATAGTGGTGGTATGGCGTCAGCCGAAGCCATGGCGTTTGGTTTGCCCTGTGTAGGTTTTGATTTACCAGCGTATGCATCTTATTATCCGCAAGGTATGATCAAAGTACCTATGAATAATCTAGATGAGTTTGCCCAAAAAATTATCTTTTTATCAAAAGCGAAAGATGTCTATGCAAAATATGCGGGTCAAGCAAAAAAGCTCATTAGCACAAATTGGTCCTGGGACAAACGAGCAGAAGATACCTTAACTAGTATTTTAAAATCATGATGATCCCGCTGTCGTATCCATGGCTTGCTCAAAAACTCATAGGTGAAGGGAAGACAATTTTAGATGTCGGTTGCGGTGATGGAGAATTGATGCGGGTAATTAAAAAAGCTGACTGGGAAGTAACCGGTATCGATATTTACCCAGCCAGTTTAGCCATTGCCAAAAAAACTGGAGCCTACACCACGCTCATAAAATCGGAAGTAGTCTCGGCGTGTAAAAAGTTAATTTCCCAAAAGAAAAAATACGATATCGTCATTTGTTCTCAATTGATTGAACATTTAAAAAAACCCGCTGGTTTAGAACTAATTACCCTTATGGAAAAACTAGCCAAGAATCGAGTCTATATTTCCACACCTCGCGGCTATGTTGATCAATATGAACAATACTTAGAAATAAATCCGTTTCACAAGCATTTATCCGGCTGGACCATTGCTGAATTTAAAAATCTTGGTTATCAGGTATATGGTGTTGGTCTCAATTTTGTTTGGTCTGAATCAGGTCTAGCTCGAAAAAATAACAAATTTCTATATGTACTCGGAAACTGTCTTTCCTATATTTTTTCTTTACCATGCTTACTATTTCCCGAGCTTGCAGCCGGTTTAATTGCAACCAAAGATCCCAAGTCTTCATGAAGTTTTTACAAAAAATTCCCTGTTCCTATCATTGGATCATCAAAAAAAATCTAAAAAAAGATATCAAAACTATTTTGGATTTAGGTTGTGGTGAAGGCAACTTTATGTCAGATTTAGCCTTTGGTGAAAACTGGTCAATTACCGGCGTAGAACTCTATCCGCCGTCAGTTGTAAAAGCCAAAAAAACTGGCATCTATAAAAAAGTTATTCAAGCAGATGTTCTTAAATACACCCATACGGCTTCCGAAAAATTTGATTTAGTTTTTTGTTCTCAAGTCATTGAACATATTAAAAAAAGTGATGGCGAGAAACTCTTAGCGAAATTAGAAAAAATAGCCCAAAAACAAATAGTCATATGCACGCCCGTGGGCTTCATTAAATTTGATCGCGTGGAAGTAGCAGTCGAAGATGACAATCCTTTGGAAGAACATCAATCCGGCTGGCAGCCGGAAGAGTTTCTGGCTCGGGGCTATAAAGTCTACGGCCAAGGCGCCAGAATAATTTATGGCGAAAATGGTTTAATTCGTAAATCACCTAAAATAGTATGGCCATTTCTGATACTCATATCTTATTTACTGGCTCTTCTAGTATTAACCAACCCTTCCAAGGCAACCTACATGATTGCTGTTAAAAATATATGATAAAAAATACCGTTACTGTCGTTATTGTTACTCGAAATAGACTCACTCCCTTACTCCGCTGTCTAAAAAGCGTTGCTGCCTCACGTCCTTTGCCGGAAAAAGTTGTTGTCGTCAACAACAATTCTGCAGATGAAACATCTGCGATAATTCCAAAAAAATTTCCATCAGTTACCTTGCTCAATCAGTCTCTAAATACTGGTGCTGCCAAAGGTCGAAATTTAGGGGCGGCCCGAGCCAAAACCGACTTCATCTTTTTTCTTGACGATGACGCCTATGTAGATAGTCGCACAATTAAAAATTGTCTAATGCGCATAAATACTGATCCCAAAATTGCCATTGTCCAAACCAAGGTCTTAAGCAGTTTTAATACAAAAAAAATTCTAGGTATCGCCCATGATATCAATACCACCACCAGTTTGATCACGGCCTTCGGCATCAATGAAATGGATACGGGTCAATACACGACACCCATCGATATCCCCATGGTTGGCACGGGCTGGCTAGTCAGAAGATCCATCTTTGAAGAAGTTTCTGGTTTTGATGAGAAATTCTTTGTTCCATATGAAGATTCGGATATCAGTTTACGTATTCGCAATCAGGGCTATCGAATTGTTTTTGAACCCACTGCTAAAATTTGGCACGACGACATCAAGCCTACTGAAATTAACCCGCGTATCAGATCAATTGGCATCGCTTCACCCGAACGTGCCTTTTTTGTCGGCAGAAATAAAGTCTATTTCATGCGCAAACATGCACATGGTCTGTCTCGGATATTTTTCTTTGTCCTGCTTTTGCCGTTATTTATTGCGTATCATTCAGCTATTATTCTTACCAGTTTTCGTTTTGATATTTGGTTTACGTATTTAAAAGGCTTAAAATCTGGTTTTACGCTATAGTCACTATATGACCACTTCTCAATCTTCTTATTTAGTCCTGCCAAAAAATAAAATCTATCGATCTTTATTTGCCCTTTATGATTGGCTATGCGTACTTACAAACCCTGTCTGGTGGCTGCTTTCAAAAGATTCAAAAACAATTCTTGATGTCGGCTGCGGCCAAGGGTACCCAATGCAGATGCTGAAAAAAGTTCGGCCCGACCTTGTGGCTACTGGTGTCGATTTATTTGATGACTATTTAAAAGTCGCCAAACAATCAGGTGCATATGCGTCGGTCGTCAAATCAAACGTCAATTCATTAAAGTTCAAACCCAAGTCCTTTGATGCCGTCATGTGCTTACAAGTTGTTGAACATCAAACCAAAAAGAATGCTTTAAAGTTGATTGCCGATATGGAGAAAATTGCCAAAAAACAAGTGATCATCGCCACCCCTCTGGGTTACTTTGATCATCCAGATATGGACGGAAACGTCCTGCAGCGTCATTTATCCGGCTGGGTGGATGAAGATTTTAAACGCTTAGGCTACACCGTAACCCATCAGAGTCTTTCAGTATTTTTTGGCAATACTGGTCTTGTCCATAAGCCGCTTCCCAAGTTTGTCAAAGCCGGAATTTTTATTCTTGATCATCTTTTAACACCGGTGTATTTCTTTTTCCCGACTACTTCCGACTATTGGATCATCGCTCACAAGACCCTTACGTAGTATGCTCAAAATGAGTTTTCTACACCGGCATACACCCTCCATCATAGTTATCATTCTCTCCCTCTTTTTTGCCTTTACTTGGTTGCCGACCGGTAAGTTTATAGGCGGTGGCGATGTGGGTATTCCAGTTTTATATCCTGATCGCGCCTTGAAATTAGTAGCTTCGCCCTGGTGGGGTAAACAAGAAATGGGTGCGACCGTGCCGACCACCTATACCGCAGTGCCACTGTATGTTTTCTTCACGGGTCTTGCCAAACTAGGCATAGGTCCTGCTGAAACGCAAAAACTATTTATTTTTCTCGTCTTAGTAACCAGCGGTCTGAGTATGCTCAAACTGGGTAGTTTGTGGAATCTCTCGTCGCTAAACAGATTTGTTTTGGCTATTTTTTATATGTCCAATCCGCTGGCACTCAGCGTCTGGCATCGCGGTATTCACAATTCGATGCTGCTGCTTGCCTTTATTCCGCTTTCCTTGCTGTGTTTAGCGTGGGGGGTAACCAAACGTAAATATTCTTCGTTGCCCATTTTTTCCTTACTGTCGATTTTGTTTTCGTATGTCTACGGCTCGCCGGCATTTGTGATCACCCTTTGGCTGCTGTGGGGGAGTTACCTCTTTTTTTCTTGGTCCAAAAATTCTTCAAAATTTATGCTCCAATTTTGTATTCTTTTTGTGCTGGCTTGGATCGCGAGCGTCTTTTGGTGGCTCGATCACTTTTTAGCTATCGGCAAAATGGTCTTCAGTCTTTTTTCTGATTTTGAACTTCGTCAACGTAGCTCAGAAGTCGTCATTGCCCTTCGGGACCAAAATGATCCGTTGTACATTATTCGCTTACTAAATAAATTTCAATACTTTGATCAATCAGATTGGGGCAAGGTCTTTTCCACCCCCATTTTTACAGCCATTTCCTGGCTCCTGCCGTTAATCGCTTTTGGAACCGCACTTTCCAAACAGTTACGCCGAAACATTGTTTGGAAATGGACGTTTGGTCTCAGTTTGTTGGTGATCTTTATTTCCAAAGGCATCAATGCGCCATTTGGATGGATCGCTCGACTCTTATACGACGCTATACCCAAGCTTGCTCCTCTTCGGAATGGCTATGAAAAAGTTGGCATCATTCTTCCTTTCCTTTTTGCCATCCTTATTGCGTTTGCGCTTTCTAAATACAAACCCGTCAACAAACTCATAATTGGCGCAGTTATTACGGTCATCTTCTGTTGGCCGATCTGGACGGGAAAAGTTTTTTCCGGTGAAAGCGCCAAAGCGCTCATTAGTATTCCTAATTATTATGCCCAAGCCTCAAATTGGATAGCTTCCCAAGATCCCACCAGTCGGATTATTCACCTGCCGCTGGCTCCCGGAGAAGCCATCAATTACACCTGGGGTTATTCCGGCATCGAACCCAGCCAATTATTGTTTGCCAATCCGTCTATCTCATACGCAACCGGTTATCCAGCTCAAGATCAAATTCATGCAGAATTACTTACTGCTATCCACACTCAAGACACCACATATTTCACCCAACTCCTCTCCGCACTAAATATAAGATATCTCGTCCTTCACAATGAGACCGACTGGCGGCCGCGGGGTTCGGAACCACCAGACAGAATTGCCGGTTGGTTGGCATCTTTTGGCAGCGTTCATCATGCAGCCGATTTCGGTCCGCTGTCTGTATACGAAATTGATGTAGCTCCCAAAAAAATCTACTCAGCATCTGCAATTCATTACACCTCCACATTTGCGGCTTCACCCCAAGCGTATTCCTGGCATCGTCTAACCAATCTCACTGATGTAGTCGTAGACACCAAATCCAACTACGCGCTTTCTGAGATCTATTTTCCCATCCGTCAATTAAATTATTCTTCTTCAGACATTTCCGTCTACAAAGAAAACGCCCTCAAAGAACTTCCGTATGTTCGAATCCTTCCCACCAATCCTTTATATCCCGCTATTCAAGTAAAAGAAAAACTGCAACGCCTCACCGGCAAATTTGACTCAGAAACAGCGTGCTTAGATCTAGCTGGCAAACGATTAGTCGAAGCGGCAAAATTAGACAAAGCCAATTCTCCTCGCACACCTGAAATTTTAGATACCTATATTAGTCAACTAACCACTTGTACAATCGGCCCCGCTCAATTTAACTTTTGGCGCGAATATGACCCTGATAAGTTAATAGGTGTCATGGGTTTACTTATTCGTCAAGAAGTCGTGTTGAAAAATGAGTTTACACATTTTTCTAGCCTCCCAACCCAGGAAAAATTCCGCGCCTATCTCGTCCAAATCGGCGCTACCTTAGCCTATCCTGCTCAAGTTGCCACCGACTCAGCTCGTCTGGCTGTAACATTTACCTTGCCCAAACCAGGGGATTACCAGCTTGCTATTCCGGACCTGCCTCTGCAATTTATGAAAGACAGTCCAAAACTGATTCAAACGAATGCTACCGCAGTCTTACCAGCTCAATCACTCAGCCAAGTCCCTACAAAAATTACCCTCCGAGAGGGGGCATCAGAACTGCATATGTTGCCAGCCGAATACGATACCACGGTCATTGTCCCGAAATCTCCTGAACCTCCCGCAAATTTGAGTTTTAAATCCGGCGACAAAATAGATTACAAACTATCTTCCTTGCCCCAAAATCTTTCCTACTCCATTTCATTTGATTTCTTGACTCTCGCGGGTCAACCGCCGCAATTTAAGGTTTTGGAAGACATCTTTACCCAGGATCTCCAAGGTTTACCAATATATAAAATTCGCGACACTATTGCGCTCAGTGACTATGAACACAGCTGGCGCCACCAGCAATATACCTATACACCATCTCGTTCAGCCAGATCCGCAACAATAACCATTGAGCCGGTTGTCTGGAATAATTGCATCGGTTTTTTCCCCAAATATAGGTGCAAAGATCAATTTATCGCCCGAGCCTTCAATCGGGATAGTCGGATTTTAATTTCCAACTTCACTATCACTCCAATTGCCAATATCCATCCGGTGTTAACCGCGGCCAACTCCCACCCTTCACCCTTGGGTAGTAGCGACATTAAATTCACCCAGCTCTCTTCAACCAAGTATGCCGTAACAGCTGTCAATCAAAAACCGCCGTACTTCATTATTTTTTCCGAAATGTTCCATCCGGGCTGGAAATTACTGGACTCAGCCGGCAAAGAAATTGTTGCCGACCATATCGTTGCAAATGGTTTTGCCAATGCCTGGCAGATTAACGAAGAACTGCCAGAAAACGTCACTATCGAATTTTCTGCCTCTCGTCCGCTGCTGTATGGCATAATAATCTCGGCTTTAGCAATAAGTTTACTCACTATCTTTGCCATATGGCGCGACTCCTCAAAATAATCCAAATACTAGAACCAGTCCTTCTTATCGGCTTGCTGGCAGTAAAACTTCTCTCGCGTTTGAGTCCGATCCCTCTACCGTCTGAGGAAGCCTTAATCGATATCACCGTTATTCTTCTGGCAGTTTTGGCCTTCATTCGGCATTCATCTGCATCTCGGCTCTATTGGTATGGCTATTTTCTTTTAATTCTCACCGCTGCCTTATCTATTATTGGTTTTCAATCGTTTGCATCATTCACTACCGGTCTCGTGTTGGGTGTATTTTTAGTGGCGTTTATCAATCAAGTGGTGTTTGCTAAAAAAGACTAGGGCATGAGAAAGAATGCTGTCACTGTTATTTTTATTATCTCCCTCGCTGCTATTTTTTGGGCCTGGCTCTTGCCCCTATTTCCCAATGTCGGCCCGGATCTGAGCTCCAACTTCCAAGCTTTTACTCACGGTTTACCTCTGCCCTGGATCTGGGCCAATACCCTCACTGGCGATGGCCAAGGCATCTATTCAGCCGTGTCCTTATGGACGTATCCATCTCAAGCCATCTACCAGCTATTTTTAACTGCTGGCATTCCATTCTGGTTCCAAATGAAATATCTGGCATTTCTGCCCATGCTTGTTATAGCCATCGTCGGTATGGCCAAAGTAAGTCGACATTTCGGCGGCGATTGGCGCCTCGCTTCACTTGTCTATGTTGCCAATAATTATTTTCTGACTCTTATTGATGGCGGCCAGTTAAATCTGGGGATTGCCTATGCCTTACTGCCGTTGTCATTTGCTTTATTCTTGAATCGCCGCACACTCCTGTTTGTTCTCTCTGTTTGGCTCATCGGCTGTTTTGATTTTCGCCTTGTTGTCATCGAACTCGTTTTAATAGCCTTCTACCTCCTCCTTCATCCTGAATCACTTAAAAAAGCCCTCCAATTACTGTTGCTCCTGGGTATTATCTTGCCGCTGCTCAATGCGTATTGGCTGCTGCCCGCTCTCTTTGCCCGATTTGATATTTTTTCCAGCGGTTATGGGTCAGTTGCTCAACTCGACCAATTCAGTTTTGCCAGTCTAAAACATGTTTTATTTTTTCAATCGCCGCATTGGTTTCACAACGATTTCGGTCGTATCGAACCGGTTCGCTGGTATTTTGTCGCCTTACCCTTACTCGCATTTCTACCCGCCTTATTTCATCGGTCAAAACACACCCTCTTTTTAATCGGCCTGCTTCTAACCGGCATAATTCTCGCCAAAGGTACCCAGCCGCCGTTTTCCTTTATCTATTATTTCTTGTATCAAATTATTCCCTTATTTAAAGTCTTCCGTGATCCATCAAAGTTTTACATTCTGATTTTCTTTGCTGCGGCGCTCCTTATCAGCCGGGCCCCTCGGCGCTTGGCCATTCCGATTTTAGTTCTAATAACTCTTATGGCCTATCCCGCCATTACAGGTCGACTTACTGGCACCTTTAGCCCGCCGCTCTATCAATCCGAACACGCCCAACTCCAACAGATCCTTAGCGCAGACCAAAACTTTTCTCGAACGTTTTGGATTCCAGCCAAACCTCCTTTGGGTTACGTTTCAACAACCCACCCGGCACTTGAAGCCCAATGGACAACATCTAAAAGACCCTTCTTCACCAACATTACCGGGACCTATGAACTATTCAATTATCTGCGCTCACCAGCGATTGCCAGTCTGCTTGATATTTCCTCTGTCAAATATCTGTTTTATCCCACAACGGATCAGCGCAAACACGCCCTAAAGCCAGACGAGATAGCGTATGAAAATTGGTTTCGCGATTACTCCTCCAATCAAACTTGGTTGCAGCCGTTGCCGTTATCAGATCTTGGCGGCTTCAAAACAGTCCAAACCTCACCCCGGTTCTACACCGTCAATACCTTGTTGTGGGTCGTTGGCCCCGACGATACCTACGATCAGCTCGCGCGCTTGGGTGTTCCTTTACACGATGTCGGAGTTATTCATGTCAACGAACAATCTCAAGTCCTCAGCCAGCTGAAGAATTTGCCTGACCTGGATAATCGACTCGTTTTAAATCACACCACTCCTCTGGATATGACGTTAGCCGGTCTTAGTCCCGAAGAACTAATCTCTCCTGCCAAAAACATTCGATCAGATGGTTCTGACCCAAGCGGCTGGTGGAGTAGGGGCCAAGATAAATTTTTAGATCTCCGAGAAATCTTATTAACTAAATATGCCATTCCATTTCATGACTTCGATCTAAACCAAGGCTATGCTCTATCCGAAGGCAGTCACACGCTCAAACTCCATCTTCCTGCCGGTGAATTGTTTGCCCGAGTTCTCGAGAGTACTGCCAGTGGCCAATTAACCTTTGTCTCACCCAGCCTGCAGACAGTTCTTACTACAACCTCTCTCGATCCTGCCCTTCGTTGGCAGCATGTGGGGAAACTACCAACTTCCACCGAGGTCGAGGTCACAAGCTCCGGTCAAGTAAATCTCATCAATGCCCTTGCTGTTGTATCCGATGAAAGACTTGCTGATCTAAACCGCGAGGCGGCTGACATATTAAAAAAGTATCCACCCACCGACGTTTCCCAACTACTATCTCATCCGCTCCGTACCCAACAGCCAGTTAAAAATACCTTTGTCACTCCGACCAAACACGAACTAACCAACGTTTCTGGGCCATCGCTTCTTATTTTTACCGATAACTACCATCCTGGCTGGCAGCTCCAAACCCCTGATCACAAGCCTGTTAGTTCAAGCCGTATGATCTATAGTCTTACCAACGGCTTTTACATTCCTAAAACCCAAGACTATGAAGTATACTTTGTACCGCAAGATCTGGTTCACACCGGTTTGTTGATTTCGACAATTACCTTTGGACTTTGTCTGTTGCTCATAATCAAAAAAGTATGAAAATCGCAATCATTGGCGCTGGTTTCACTGGTCTGTCTGCTGGTCTAAAATTAGCCAAAGCCGGCCACTCGGTAACTATCTTTGAAAAAGATGCCCAGCCTGGCGGGCTGGCCATTGGCTTTCAAAAGCCCAATTGGGATTGGACCCTAGAAAAGCACTATCATCACTGGTTTACCAATGACGATCATGTCTTAAATTTAGCCAAAGAAATAAACTATCCCGTCACGATCAAACGCCCAAAAACCGCAGTCTACATGAAAGGCAAAATCTATCCGCTTGATTCACCCCAAGCCTTACTGGCTTTCCCTCAGCTTTCCATGTTTGAAAAACTCCGCATGGCAGCCGTGCTCGCTTTCCTGCGCTTCAATCCGTTCTGGCAGCCGCTCGAAAATATCAATGCCAATAAGTTTTTGTCAGCAACCATGGGCAAAAAGGCCTACAGTCTTCTATGGGAGCCACAGCTGCGTAACAAAATGGGGAAATATGCAGACGAGATCTCTCTGGTCTGGTTTTGGAGCCGGATCAAAAAACGTACTCCTTCACTCGCATACCCGGAAAAAGGTTTTTTACCCTTTGCCCAAGCCCTCGTTGCCGAAATTAAAAAACATAACGGCCAAGTCCTATTTAATACGGAAATTGTTTCTCTTAAAGAAGAAAAATCTGTTGTCATCACAACTCCAACTGGGACGCACACCTTTGATAAAGCCATTGTCACCCTGCCGTCGTTTCTGTTTCTCAAAATGACGCCGCAATTGCCTGATGCGTATAAACAGAAGTTGGTCAAACTTCGCGGCCTGGGAGCTACTAACTTGGTCCTTCAGCTTGACCAAAAGTTTCTCCCCGACGATACGTATTGGTTGAGTATCTGTGAACCCAATGCTCCGATCATGGCCGTTGTCGAACACACCAATTTTATGTCGCCAGACCACTATCACAACGAACATGTTGTCTATTTAGGCAATTATCCCGAACCCGACTCACCCAAATTTTTACTCACCAAAGAAGAACTTCTAAAAACCTATGACCCAGTTCTAAAAAAACTCAACCCAAATTACAAGGATCACCTCTTAGGATTTGACCTATTTAAAGCCCCATTTGCTCAACCTATTGTCCCAGCAGGCTACTCCAAACTCATTCCACCTATGACGACGCCATTCAAAAATATATACCTTGCGAACATCGAACAAGTGTATCCCTGGGACAGAGGCACCAATTATGCCGTAGAATTAGGGGAGAAAGTCGCCGCTTTATGTACAAACACCTCAAATCAGTCTTGACCTCCCACACGGTTCGTCAGACATTTATCACCTCTTTTTCTACTTTTGCCGCGGCCGGCCTAGGGGCAGTCTTCTATTTATTACTCGCTCGCAATATGAGCGTAAAGGATTTCGGTCTATTTTCCTTAGGCCTAAGCGTCCTTCTAACCGGCAGTTCGCTGACGGATTTAGGCATGAGCCCAAGTATTGTCCGTTTCGTCGGCGCCAATAAAGACGGCAACCGTTATTTTCCCTATGCCAATATTGCTTTCCGTATAAAAGTAATCACATCACTGGTCAGTTTGCTCATCCTGACCGTTTTTTCTCAGCAAATCGCCATCGGTCTTTTCAACCAGCCGGACCTCGCCCCATTTCTACCTTTAGTAGGGTTGGGCATTGCCTGCATGGTCATGTTTTCTCTTTCAGCTTCTGTGCTGCAAGGCCTCCAGGAATATGTATGGTGGGGCGGTATCCAAGTTGGCGCTAACCTTATTCGCCTCATCGTTTTGAGCTCATGTATTTTTCTGGGTCTCGTCACTCCCACCACTGCCTTACTCATGTTTGGCGGCACGCTTTTTGCTGGCTTTGCCATCTCCTGGTTTAAGTTAAATAAAAAAATCCTTTTAACAAAACCATTAACCAGTCAAATCAGAGAATTCTGGGGCTATAACAAATGGACCGCGGTCTTCACTATCGTTGCAGCCAGCGTCAGTCGTCTTGATACCTTCATGGTCGCCCGATATGTTCAAATCGAACAAGTGGGTATCTACTCACTTGCCCTCACCATGGTTTCATTTTTACCTCAACTCTCTTCCGCCATTGGTGCAGTCACTGGCCCCAAGTTTGCCGGTTTCACTGATAACACTCAGTCCCATCACTACTTCAAAAAAGCTCTGCTTTTCTCATCCGGCGTCAGCGTCTTAACGGCCCTGGCCATGATTCCTGCATCGCTATTTGTTATCTGGTACACCGGAAAAAACTATGATGGGGCATTTACGCCTTTCTTGGTTCTGCTAGCAGGCATCGCCGTATTTAGTGCCAGCGGCCCACTTCGCGATAGTATTTTATACGCCCATAAAAAGCCACAGTTTTTTGTGTGGGCTGGTTTAGTCCAAGGTCTTGTCGTCATGGGTGTATGTGGGCTGCTTATTCCTTCGATCGGTATCCTCGGTGCCAGCTGGTCAATTTTAGCCAGCCACGTGGTCTTATTATTTTTGTGTTTTCTGTATTATCGCCGGCTGCAAAGGCCATGAAGACCGCTTGTCATTGTATCGTAAAAAACGAAGAAAATTGGCTGTGGTATAGCCTTATGTCAGTTTTAGATTTTGTCGACGAAATAGATCTGATTGATACAGGCTCAACCGACAAAACCTTAGAAATTATCTCCACCATTAACTCGCCTAAAATTAAACTTACCCAGGCAAAAGATATTAACGTTGCTTCTTTCACGGATCTCCGCAATCTCCAACTAACCAGGTCCCAAGCTGACTGGATTCTGATTCTCGACGGTGATGAAGTCTGGCCGCAAGCAAGTATGTCTGCCAGTCTCCAAAAAGCCGTCGAAGACTCGTGTGATTATTTAATCAGTTCATACGTAAATTGTGTGGGTGATGTATTTCATAAACAACCTTCAAATGCCGGTAAATATAAAATAAAAGAATACTCAGGCCATGTAACTCTGCGGTGGTTTCGCCGTAACTTGCCGGGAATTCATTATGGTAATCCATACGGCAGCGAGGGCCTTTTTATTTCCGATCACCACCATGTGTACGATAGTCCAAGTCGCTATACCTACATCTCCCAACCCTACTTTCACCTCACCCACCTGACTCGCTCTTCCATTTCTGAACATTCTTCACTCTTGCGAACCGGTAAATATAAATATGAACTCGGCCTGCCTCTGGGCGGTATCGATTTCCCCGTCTCTTTTTACTTTCCTCGTCCAACAATTGTGCCAACTGCCTGGTCGAAACGATCACTTACGTATGCTCTCAACGCCGCTTGGCAAACTCCATTAAAAATTATAAAAAGATCGCTGAGCCATGCTTGATTATTACACTACCGCCGCCGCTGCCAGTAAAGAAATTGGTGACCATTATGGCCTACGCCGTTTAGCAGAACTTGCCCAGGGCTCCCAAAAGATTCTTGATGTGGGTTGCGGCGAAGGAACCCGACTTCATACACTTGCTCCAAAAAAAATTGCTACAGGTGTCGATGCCAGTAGCGCGGCTATCAAACTTGCTCAAAAAAAATATCCCAAAAATACATTCGTGAAAGCCGACGCATCTAAATTACCCTTTCCCAATGCCAAATTTGATTTAGTGTACTGCGCTTTTGTCCTAGAACATACTACTGATCCAGAAGCCGTGATCACCGAAATGCTTCGAGTTTGTCAGCCGGGAGGAAAAATTGTTTTCCTCTGTCCAAACTTTGGCGCCCCAAACCGCCGGTCACCCAACTCAGTCGAGTCGCCACTTCGCAAACTCATCGCGGGTGTTGTAGCCGATATATTCACCTCAGCATCCAACCTAACTTGGCGTCATGTTACGCCGAAACAAAATTATAGCCAGATCGATGACGACACCACGGTCGAACCCTACCTGTTATCGCTTGTGCGTTTTCTAAAATCCAAAAAAATAAAAATTTGCGATGCCTCATCTCTTTGGTCTCTTGAGCCCGCCTCTTCAAGCCCTCGAAAACAGCTATTTAAAATATTAGGCCAAAAAAAGCTGTATCCTTTTATCAATTGGGGACCGCAACTATTTATTGAAGCTCAAAAATAATATGGAAATTGCTTTTTTAAGTTTTTATTCTGGTGTGAATTATCGCGGCGTCGAGACCTATGTCCACGAACTGTCTAACCAACTTGTCCAGCTCGGCCACTCTGTCTGTGTGTATCAATCCGGCCCCAAATTTGCTTCTGCATTGTATGAAACCGGCCAATTATCATCTGTTGGCTCATTGCCCGTATTTATTCGGTCGCCTCACATTCTGATTGCTACCAATGGTCGCCTGCAATCACTCTTGGCCCGTGTCTGGTGTTTGACCCATCACGCCAAACTCCTTATCCCTGGTCAATCTGGACCGGGTCGTGACGACCTAATAAATTTATATGTCTTTCCTGATGTGTTTATTGCCCTTACAACTGTTCAAAAAAACTGGGCTAAAAAATATAATCCTTTTGTCAAAGTTGTCAGTATTCCAAATGGAGTAGACACTACCAAATTTACAAGCGCACCCAAAAGACCCAAAAATGCATTTCTGAGTGTTGCCGCATTAGTTCCTGAAAAACGCCTCCATCTGGCAATCAATGCAGTAGCCAATATTCACAACGCGCACCTGACCCTTGTAGGCAGTGGTCCTGAAAAAGAAAAGTTACTTGCGCTCGGAAACAAACACATGCCCGGTCGACTAAAAATTACTTCCTCTCGACCAGAAAATATGCCCAGTGTTTACACCTCCGCCAGCACCTTTATTTACCCCACCTCGCCATTTGAATCCTTTGGCATCGTACTCGTAGAAGCCATGGCCGCTAATCTTCCCATTGTTGCAACGGCCGACCCAATTCGCCAAGAAATAATTGGCCCGGCTGGCCTATTTGTGGATCCGGAAGATACCACTTTATTCACCAAAGCGCTCGAGCAAGCCGAAAATAAAAATTGGGCCCATATACCGCGCATCCAAGCCGAAAAATTTACCTGGTCTAAAATTGCTCAAGATTATGACCATTTGTTTAAGGAGTTGAAATAACATGGCTACCCTCTCAGTATGTCTCATTGCTAAAAACGAAGCGGAAAATATCAGCAGATGTTTAACCAGTATCCAGTCAGTTGCAGATCAAATTGTCGTAGTAATCGATCCAGCAACTACCGATCAGACTGAAGATATTGCTCAAAAATTTACCTCCGATATTTTTTCTCGAAAATTCGACACCTTTGCTTCCCAACGAAATTTTGCTCTGTCTAAATGCACCGGTGACTGGATTCTCTCTATCGATTGCGATGAAGAGATATCACCCAAACTCATAACCGAAATCCAGGCGTTGAAAACTGCCAACTCGGAAAAATTTTCAGTCTATGGTTTAAAACGCCTCAACATTATTTTCGGCAAGCCGGTTGAACATGGCAATTGGGACCCCAACCCAATAAATAGATTATGGAAAAATGGAACAGCAACTTGGCAGGGGAGTGTCCATGAAACGCTTGTTTTTACAGGTTCCCCTGGCATTCTCTCTGGTGACCTAATCCATCACAGTTACCAGACCATAAGCCAGTTTATTTCAAAGATGAACATCTACACGTCCCTTGAAACCACAACTCAAAATCCACTTGTCGATTTTCTCCGACGCTACATTTGGCATGCTGGGTTTTTGGATGGCATGTCCGGGTTAATACTCAGTTATCTGATGGTTATATATCACACCAGTGTATGGATAAAAACATGGGAAAAACAAAAATAATTCTTCTCATTTTGCTCGTGGGTCTTGGGCTTCGGCTAATAAACAGTAATCAAAGCTTTTGGTTGGATGAAGCAGCTCAAGCCATCTTTCCAGTAAGCCTGTTTCCGATATTTGGTTTGGCCGAAGTGGGGATTTTCACCCACCGCTTTTTTATCTCATGGCTCATTATTGGCTCCAGTTGGGTCAATCAGAAACCTGGCTGCGTATCTTGCCGATTGTATTTAGTATCCTCACTATTCCTGTCGTGTATCTTTTTGCCAATACTATTTTTACCAAAAATAAACCTATGGCGGGCTATATCGCTGCATTTTTACTGGCCATTGCCCCATTTCATATTTACTACGCCCAAGAGTTTCGGTCTTATTCACTTCTCTGTTTGTTAGGAGCACTCTCGATGTTACTTTTTTATCAAAAAAAATATTTCTGGTTAGCCCTTATTAACACGCTTTTGCTCTACACCCATTACGCCGGAATTTTTCTTATCGCAGCTCAAATTATATTCACCCTCGTATACCGTCGGTCTGAAGTACTCAAATTTAGTCTTAGTATGGCCCTCTCAGCTCTTTTATATCTTCCTTGGCTGCCCGAGCTGCATCGCCAGTTAGTTTCAGGTATCAACATCGATCAATATTTACCGGGTTGGAAAAATGTTTTAAGCATCAGCCCAATCAAAGCCATGCCCACCCTCCTATTTAAGCTCGTAGCCGGTCGAATAAATCTCATGCCCAGACTTCTGTACGGTCTCTACTCTGTGACAGTTATGTTGATTACCTTTGGCGCCATTATTGTATCTTCACGCGAGCGTAAATTTTTAACTGTCTGGACCTTTGTCCCGATCGGTGTCATGTTAGTTGTTTCACTTCTCTTACCGCAAAATCAGCCATTTCGAGTCATCTTTGTTTTGCCAAGTTTAATCTTGCTGTTTACTGGCGCCGCTCTTCGTTTCCCCAAACTATTTCTGACTCTCTTTGTTTATATTAGTATAGTTGGAAATTTATTATATTTTACCCGGCCGCGTCTCCAGCGCGAGCAGTGGCGCCAAGCAGGTGAGTTTTTACAAGCCAGCAGTGCTCCTATTATCGTCAAATTCCCTGAAAGTTTCGCGCCGTTAAAATGGTATCAGCCAAATTTACCAGTCACGGCAGTAGCTCCTTCATTTCCAGCCAAGGCAGATGACGTAATGCGTCGATTAGACGACTTGCCACTCACAACCCACAAAGTGCTGCTCCTTGATTACTTAACTGATCTCACCGATCCCGATCATTCAGTCGAAAAAGTTTTAATCGAAAAAGGTTTCCAGCCGGGTGAGATAACTGATTTTTCCGGTGTCGGCTTTATCCGTGAATTTGATAAACAATGATTATTGTCATTCAACTCCTTCACGTGCTCTTGCTGAGTATCCGACCTTTCACCGTCTTTCCTGAATTTTATATATTTCCATATTTAACTTCTCATGGTCTTATTCCATATCGCCAAATTATCGACCAGCATGTTCCGAGTTTACTTTTATCTCCACTCAACTTTTACCAGCTAGGATTTAGAGATCTTTCATCATTTAAGATTTTGTTTATTATCGTTATTCTTCTACAATCAGTCCTTCTTGCCCATCTTGCTAGAAAAGTCACAGGCTTAAAGATCTCCTCTCATATATCTGCCCTCATCTTTGCGCTCCTCCAACCATTTATTGGCGGGAACGCCATCTGGTATGACACCCTCACGCCCTTAGCTACTCTCCCGGCAGGGATCCTGCTGTTAAGTCAGCGTTTTGTGCTAGCTGGTTTATTTTTAGGTGCCGCCCTCGTTATGAAACAAACACTTGTCCTGTTGTGTCTCGGCCTAGTCATCTATATCGGATTTTTATTTGGTATAAAAAAGATGCTTACCTTGCTTGCGGGTATGTCTATTATTCCGCTCGCTCTTTTTGGGTCTCTCTATCACGCTTCGGCCTTAGAAGATTTTTTCCACTGGGCCATCTTATTTAATTTCACCACTTATTCGCAGTTAGCCAGTATCTATCCGAGTAAAGAAATTCTTTTTATTGGCATCAGCTTTATCTGTATTACGGGATTCTTTTTCTTCAAGCTGGCAAAAAATTGGCAGCACAAAATTATTGCTCTAATTTGTCTGGGAGCAAGTATCGGCGGTCTATCACGTCTTGATGTCTATCACTTCCATGGGTCAGTGCCGTTTATCTCGCTCATGTTGGCAGCTATTGTCATCTATCGCCGCCGGCTAAGTATTTTTGTCGCCGCATTGCTCTTGATTATCATATTTTTCGACCACCGCCACCCGCCGCACAATTATGAAGACTTGGCGATAAGCAGTGTGGTAGCAGCAGTCCAGTCGCATACCTCTGCTGGAGACAAAATATTTCTCCTCGGCGCCCAACCACATATCTACGCGTTATCAAATACCGTACCAGCGGGAGATCTCTTTTATTTTCAAATGCCATGGTATTTAGTTTCCTTGCAGGATCGTCAACTTGCGGCTCTTCGGGCCTCACCTCCCAAATTGATCGTCTACGATCCTTCCAGTAGTGTCGATGCAATCCCAATTCAGGACTCAGCCGCGAAGTTAATCGACTTTTTAAACTCACAGTATCATCCCGTAGACCAAGTCGGCATGTATACTCTTTATAGCCCTAATCCATGACGCTTTTATCCCTTCTAAAATCATCTTTATATCCTCATCAACATCCTGATGCAGCATTGCGCTATCTGCCAATCGTTGATCTTATTAAAAAAAATAACTGGGAGAACAAAAAAATTCTGGAAATTGGTTCTGGTTCCTACGGCATAACTCCGTATTTAAAAAAAGAAATCACTGGTATCGATTTCGACTTTTCTGAACCCGAAACGCCTCTTCTGAAACAAGTAAAAGGCGTAGGCGAAAAATTACCATTTAAAACAAATGCTTTTGATCTGGTCATTTTGTCCGACGTTCTTGAACACGTAAAACCCAAAAATCGCACCTCAGTTTTAGTCGAAGCAATTCGTGTCGCCAAAATTGCAGTTCTTGTCGGCGGGCCATTTGGCCAAGTCGCCTTTGCCCACGACCGACACCTCTCTACTGTTTTAAATCACTACTTTCTCAAAGAACATCTCCTATATGGCTTGCCTGAAGTGGAAGTTGTTACAAAGTTATCTCACCCAAAAATCCAATCCACCCACCTTGTGGGTACCTATCTCAATCTCGCTGTCCGAGAGCAAATCATGCGTCTGTTTGCCCAGAAGAATAAATTTGCCTACTATCTGTATCTCAAAGGTCTGATGCCGTTTGTCCCACTTTTAGCCAAACTCAATCGACCGCCATGTTACCGGACCGTTTTTTTGATACGATTAAACCAATGAAAGTAGGAATTGATGTCTCACAAGTAGTCTATGGCAGCGGTGTATCTGACTACACTCTCAATCTCGTAAATAATCTGCCTTCAGAGATTATCGTCCCGGTCGGCTTCTCACTTCGCCGACAGAATGTCATTCGTACCCAAATTCCTCAAACCAAAATCTTTCCTTTTCCACTCAGCCTTATGAACTATCTTTGGAATGATCTTCACAAAGTTCCTTTTGAAAGATTTTCAGGTCCCATTGATATTTATCACTCTTCTGACTGGCTTCAAGCCCCATCCAGCGCCAAAAAAATAACCACCATCCACGATCTCGTTCCGTTTCTATATCCCCAAGAAACAACTGCGAGTATTGTAGCCACGCATACCAAAAAAATGGCCTGGGTAAAAAAAGAATGCGACCATTGTATCTGTGTCTCCAAAAATACAGCTTCCGATCTTATGCGTGTGTTTTCAATTCCTTCCAAAAAAATTACTGTTATCCCCGAAGCTTTGCCCCAAAGATTTATGCTTAACCCATTATCATCGCCTTACACCAACTATATTGTCGCCATTGGTTCATCACAACCCCGAAAAAATATCAACCGTCTAATCTCAGCCTTCTTGCGCTATCGAGCCGAAAAAAAGTTCCCCCAAAAGCTTGTTATCATCGGCGAATCCCAGACACTTTCATCCACTGATTCAATTATCTTTACGGGTTATGTTTCAGACCAAGTTCTAGTAGATATTGTAGCCGGCGCCCAAGCCCTGGTGTATCCATCTCTATATGAAGGCTTTGGTTTGCCACCGCTCATTGCATTTCATTTAGGCATTCCTTTTGTTGGTGCAAACACCTCGTCACTGCCTGAAGTAGTAGGGGAGGCAGGCATCCTTGTAGATCCGCTATCGGAAATTTCCATCGCCGAAGGTATTGCCCAAGCACTAAAAGATCAAAAAAAATTAACAACATTGGGCACAAAACAATTGGCCAAATTTTCTTGGGAACTCGCCGCCGCCCAAACTCAAGAAGTTTATAATAGTCTCGTATGATCGATGCCAAGAGAGTTTTAAGAGATTTTGCTAACGATCACGATCAAACAGTAGCTACCGTAAGCGTCGCAATGCTAATCAAAAATCGCTTTCATCAGGTGCTAATGGTGGAAAGAAAAACCGGTGATCTTCAAATTCCATCTGGTAAACTAAAACCAGGTGAAAAGCCAGCTTTTGGAGCTAAAAGAGAAGTTCTAGAAGAAACAGGTATGCAGTTTAATTTTTCAAAACCTGATCAAATTATTTATGCGAGTAATCCAGACGGTTTAATGAGCATTGGCATAATTTTTTATGCAACAAGCGATGTACCCGAGAATTGGACAACTAATATAGTCGACGAAGATATTTCCAGAGCAAAAATGATGCATCTGGGTGACATAGTAACCGCATATGAATCTCAGAAAATATTTAAACCAAATTTAACTATGCAAGCTTTATACCCTTGGTTAATAGAAGAATATAGTTCATCTTATGATGGTCTAAGTATCACTTTAGGTTCAAAGTCGCCAACTTGGCTTAAACAATATTCTACTAGCAATATATGATAATCGGTATTGATGCAAATGAGGCCAATCTTACTGCCCATCGGGTGGGTATTAACCAATACGCCTTTGATTTACTCCATGCTCTTTATGATCTCAAAACTTCCCATACATTTGTAATCTATCTCAAATCCATGCCGCTATCCGATCTGCCGAAACAACGTTCAGGCTGGACCTACCGGATTATTCCTTTCCCCAAGCTCTGGACCCAAACCAGATTACCATTTGATTTATATGTTCATACTCCTCGGCCGGATGTATTTTTTAGTGTGACCCACTACGCTCCGAGATTTGCTCCTATGCCCACAGTGGTAGCGATTATGGATTTAGGGTTTTTGAAAACCCCAGACCAATTTACCCCCAAAGACTTCAATCAATTAAAGCATTGGACCAGTTATTCAGTTCAAAATGCCAAAAAAATTATTGCAATTTCTGAATATACGAAAAATGACATTATAGAAAATTACAAAAAAAATCCCGCTGACATTTGTGTTACTTATCCAAGCTACGACAAAAAATTATTTAAACCCACTAAAAATCCGGCTGTGCTAAAAAAGTATGGCATTTCATCGCCATATATCCTTTTCCTTAGTAGTTTGAAGCCGAGCAAAAATGTTGAAGGTCTGATTCGTGCTTTTGACGAGCTTAAGCTTTCCAAAATGGATTTAGTCATTTGCGGCAAAAAAGGCTGGCTATACGACCAGATTTTTCATCTCGTCAAAAACCTTAAACTGGAAAACAGAGTTCATTTTACGGGCTTCATTGAAGAAGCCGAAGTTCCCGTGCTCATGTCCATGTCCGAAGCATTTGTGCTGCCTAGTTTTTTTGAAGGATTTGGCATTCCAGTGTTAGAGGCTATGGCTTGTGGAGTCCCAGTCGTAACCTCAGATATTGCCAGTCTACCTGAAGTAGGAGGGGATGCTGCCATCTATGTCGATCCAACAGATATTGGCTCAATTGCCGCCGGAATAAAAATAGCATTAGGTCCAAAAAAACCTCAGTTTGTGCGGGATGGCCTTTCCAGGGTAAAATCGTTTGACTGGGCCAAAACTGCTGCCCAAACCCTTATATGTTTAGAGACCGCAACGGCAAACCACTAACCACAGTCCAGGCAGGAAAAAAGGCCGTAAATAGGGCTAAGAACGTCTTTTTAGACCTGGAATTGTATCTTCTTTACCTCGTCGGTTACCTTCCTATTCATACGCTGCGTAACCTCTGCTACCGTTTGGCCGGGATGCGCCTTTCTGGCACCATTCACATGTGGGCCAGATTCTACGATCCTCGAAATATCTCCATCGGCCACGACACCATTGTTGGCGACCACGCCTTTTTGGATGGCCGAGCAGCATTAAAAATTGGCGACCATGTCGATATTGCCTCCGAAGTTCGTATTTACAATGCCGAACATGACATCAACGCTGCAGATTTTAGTGCTCACGAGGAACCGGTAACCATTGAAGATTATGTTTTCATTGGTCCTCGAGTCACCATTATGCCGGGTGTGACGATTGGTAAAGGTGCAGTGGTAGCCGGTGGGGCAGTCGTAACGAAAAATGTGGATGCATTTACCATTGTCGGCGGTGTACCGGCCAAACCAATCGGGGAGCGTCAAAATAAGACCCTTTCCTATAAACTAGGCCGGCCGCGGCTATTTCAATGAAAAATTTTTTAAAAATAATCAGTGCGGCTATTTTTCTGCTGTGTGCTGGCTATCTTTTATACAACCCTGGCCCACTTCCAAACCCTCCTGCAAATAGTTTAGTTTCAACTGAGCCGGCCGATACTGAAAGTATCTACCGTAAAAGTTACTTCACCACTCTTTCTCGGGCTGAAATTATGAATTACTACCGTCAAAACTTTCCTCAGTCACTTCGCATAAACCATCCTCCAGAAGAAGCAGCGACATTTATTAGAGACTTGACCCCCAGCTCCTGGTTGGAAGAATTAAATCGGCCGCTAAAAGAAACCGTTTATATCAATGGGTATTACCCCCAAAAAGCCACTGATCAAATCTATCGCAACGGCAATCATTACCAAGCAAAAATTACGGTCAGATATGTCCCTTCCCATCCTGTCACTCGCATAACTGTACTTATTTTGACAAGCCTAGCGTTATATTGGCTGATTCGTGAATATGCTAAAAAATAAAAGCGTATATTTCATTGCTGCTTTGCTCATTGTAGTTATTCTGTATCCTAAGTTCCCGCTTGTCGCCGTCGCCGGTAGCTTCGTCGCTGTTCGCTTAGAAGACTTTGTGTTAGCCGCAGTTGGAATCATTTGGGCGGTCTGGCGCCTTCGATCCGTGAAATCCTTAGTGAAATTACCGCTTCACCGAACCATTATTCTCTATCTAGCAATCGGTGCCGTCGCAGCTTTTGCTGGAATTTTTCTCACCAAAACCGCCACTCTTAACCAAGGCTTGTTACATACATTTCGCCGAGTTGAATACTTTTTGACCTTCTTCATTGCCTACGACTTTTTACATACCAAAGAGCAGCTCAGTTTTTTGACGAAAACCCTGCTCATTATCTCCTGCAGTGTTGCTTTATATGGTCTAGGCCAACAGTATTTTCAGTTTCCCATTATCACCACCACCAACAGTGAATTCTCCAAAGGTCTAGCCCTTACCCTTGGTCCAGGCACTCGGATAAACTCCACATTTGCCGGCCACTACGATTTGGCCGCCTTTTCAGTTTTTCCGCTCTTACTTTGTATCGGCCTTTTAACCTTACCGATTCGGCATAAATGGCTGATCATTCTGATTGGTCTGTTTGTATATTGGGCCATGCTTTTGTCAGCCTCACGTGTAACCTTTGCTGCTCTCATTTTGACAGCCAGTGGCCTGGTTTGGGTCTTAAACAAAAAGTCGTGGCTGCTCATCTTAGGTGCTCTTGCTGTGATTGGTATTATTTCTGTTCCTCAACTAGCTGGTCGGTATCGCGAGCTCATTATGAACCACCTCACGTTTGTTCAGCCGGTCTTAGCGCAAGAAGAATCCAAAGCCGTAGATCTGACAATCCCAGATGCCATGAAGCCATCTGCTAAACCAGAAGACCGCTCGCTCAACATTCGACTCCAAGCCGAATGGCCCCGCGCCCTCCGTTCTTTTGAAAAAAATCCGCTTTTAGGTACTGGTTACTCCTCCATTGGCCTAGCAGTAGACAATGATTATTTACGCATCTTGGCCGAAACCGGTATATTAGGTCTGGCTGCTTTTACTCTAATCTTGCTGCGTTTCTTCAAAACCAGCCTCGCATTTTTGTCCAAACCCAAAGACATCTCATCAGTATTTGTCATATGTATATCATTTGGTTTAATATCAGTTCTAATCAATGCGCTCTTTATTGATGTATTCGAAGCCTCAAAAATCGCTATAATTCTCTGGTTATTACTCGGTATGGCCGAAAAAACAAAACATGGGCTTAATTAAAAAATATCAACTCGTCATACTAGCTGCAATCTGTATTGCCGGTATAGTTCTTCGACTGTATAAAATATCAAATCCAATTGCCGATTGGCATTCATGGCGTCAAGCAGATACCTCTGCCGTTACTCGCAACTTCGTCAAACACGGCATCGATTTATTGTATCCCAGGTACGACGATTACTCCGATGTTTCCGGCTCTGGCAAATTTAATCCCAACGGCTATCGTTTTGTTGAATTTCCAATTTTCAATTTGATTCATCTGGCGTTTTACCGTATTTTCCCTTTTGGCACTTTAGAAGAGTGGGGTCGCTTTACATCCGTCATGGCCGCCACCACATCAGCCATTAGTTTATTTTTCCTTGCTCGCCGTCGGCTCGGCCTAGCGACTGGTTTGTTGACGGCGCTTTTTTACCTCATTCTGCCGTATAACATCTACTTCACCCGCGTCGTGCTGCCCGATCCACTCATGGTCGCTCTCTTTTTAGTTACCTTAAATATGTATGACCTCTCCAATTCTAAAAAACAGGCTCGCTACTTACTCCTAACCTGTATTTTTGGTGCCATGACCGCCCTCGTCAAACCTGTCGGTCTGTTTTTCCTGCTGCCAATTACGCTTATCCAATTTAAAAAGTATGGCTTCCAAGTTTGGAAAGCCAAAGAATTTATTTTGTGTCATTTAGCCTTCGTTGTACCTTTTGGTCTTTGGCGTACCTGGTCGTACATGCATCCCGAAGGCGTGCCACTCAGCGGCTGGCTGCTCAATGGCAACAACATTCGTTTCAAAGGCGCTTTTTTCCAATGGATCTTTGGTACGCGCATCGGCGCCCTTATGTTAGGCAAGTGGGGTGTCTGGCCATTCTTAACCGGCTTAGTCTCAGCGGGAAGTTACGCCCAGGCAATGGTGATCTCAGCCGTGTTGTATCTATTTACCTTTGCCACTGGCAATGTCCAACACGATTACTACCAATTACCCATTATCCCAGCTGTGAGTTTATTACTAGCCATCGGCAGTGTTCGGCTGTGGCATGCTGAAGCTTCTTTTGTGCACACACTTATTAAACGGGGATTACTTCTTGTCAGTATCGCGTTTATGTTGGCCTTTAGTTGGTACGACCTTCGCGGTCTATATCAAGTAAACAATTGGTCAATTGTCATGGCCGGTCAAGAAGTCGACAAACTCGCTCCTCGGGATGCCGTTGTTATCGCTCCGTATCAAGGTGATACGGCATTTTTGTATCAAACCAATCGGCCTGGCTTTGCATATCTTTACAAACCACTCAAAGATATGATCGATAAATATCATGCCAAGTACTATGTGTCGGTAAATTATGATGATGATACCAATGAAATCATGAATAAATATACAGTCGTCGTCAAAAAACCTGAGTATGTCATCGTCAAACTAGAAGAACAACTCAAGCAGGTACCGACTCCATGAAGATCTTGATGCTCACGCCATATCTGCCATACCCGCTTCTGTCAGGTGGCCAGATCCGAACATACAATCTCCTTAAAAATTTAAGTAAAAAACATCAAATTACCCTCTTCTCCCTTATAAAAGATGAAAAAGAAAAAGATTATCTTGGAGAACTCAAAAAGTTTTGTCAGGAAATCCAAGTATTTAAACGAACCAATTCACCTTGGCATCCTAAAAATATTCTAAGAGCCGGATTTACACTTCATCCTTTTCTTGTCACTCGAAATTTGGTGGATCACACCAAAAAAGCTGTCGAAGAAGAAATCGCAAAACATAAATATGACCTGATCCACGCCGAAACATTCTATATGATGCCGAATATTCCTAAAACTGAAATTCCAGTAATTCTAGTGGAGCAAACGATCGAATATTTGGGTTACCAAAGTTATGCTTCAAAATCAAAACTATGGCCGTTAAAGCCGCTTCTGCTCTTAGACATTTTAAAAATAAAATATTGGGAAAAGCATTTTTGGCAATCCTGTAACCATTTAATTACGATGAGTGAAGACGATAAAGAATTTATTAAATCAATCGCTCCGGGTGTAAAAAATATTGATGTTGTAGCCAACGGCGTTGACACAGCTTGGTTTAATCAAGTTGAAAAACGATTACCAAAGGACCCAACAATATTATCTGTTGGTACATTTAAATGGCTACCAAATTTGGAAGCAGTAGAATTTTTAGTAGAAAAAGTCTGGCCGTTAATTAAAAAGAAACAGCCATCAGCTAAACTTTGGATCGTTGGAAACGCACCCACTGCAAAAGTATATGCGTATGAAGCAGCTGACAAGTCAATAAAAGTAACGGGCGGAATTCCGGATATTCGCGATGCCTATGCCAGTGCCCATATCTTACTAGCACCCGTCTTTAGTGGTAAGGGCACCCGATATAAAATACTCGAAGCATTTGCTACTGGCACACCGGCGGTAGCAACAAGTATCGCGGTCGAAGGTTTGGGTATCACACCAGGTAAACATGCAATTGTGGCAAACACCGCCGAAGAGATGGCACGAGCAGTTGTTGATTTGTTGTCCGACAAAAAGAAACAAGCACTACTTGCCAAAAACGGTAAAGAATTTGTGGCGAAACAGTACGACTGGAAAAGTATCTCCGAGAAACTGGACCAAGTTTATTTAAAAGTTGGTAAAAAATGAAATCAGTACTCACAATTGTCATTCTCAGTTTTAATGGCGAAAAGATCTTGCTGGATTGTCTAAAATCAATTCCCAAACACGCAGATTGGAAAATTGTCGTCGCTGACAATGGCTCCACAGATTCATCAGTTGCCGCAGTGAAAAAAAACTTTTCTGACGTCAAAATTATTGAAAACAAAAAAAATCTGGGCTTTGCAGCTGGCAACAATGTTGCCCTTCGCCAAGTTACAAGTGAGTTTTGTTTACTCCTAAACCCTGACACTATTGTCTACCCGCATACCATCGAAACAGTATTAGAGTATATGGAGTCTCATCCAGATGTCGGTGCTGCCACCTGTCGAGTAGAATTGCCCGACGGCTCCCTAGACTATTCCAGTCATCGCGGTTTCCCAAATCCAGTCAATAGTGCCCTTCATTTTTTAGGTCTGAAGAAGTTCTCTTCTTATTCGTCCGTCAAAATCCCCGATACTATTCATGAAATTGATTCTTTAACCGGCGCTTTTGCTTTAATGCGGACATCAGCAGGTAAAGAAGTAGGGTGGTTTGACGAAGACTATTTCTGGAACGGCGAAGATATTGATTTATGTTTTAAGTTCAAAGAAAAAGGTTGGAAAATTATGTTTTTACCCCAGGTAAAAATTGCTCATCTAAAAGGATATGCTTCCAAGGCTTCCAAAGATCGTCGGCTTGCCTGGGCTAAAAATTCGACCGATGTTATGTCTTTATTTTACAAAAAGCATCTAGCGCAAAAATATTCTCCAATCGTAAATTTTGCAGTATATAGCGGAATTAAAGCATTACATGTCTATCGACTGCTTACCAATCTATGAAAACCCTCTGCATAGACGCCAGATTTTGGGGGATTCAACATACTGGCATTGGGAGATATGTCGAAAATTTAATTGCTAACTTACCGAAAGATCCTTCGATTGAAGTAGTGTTACTAGTAGATACCAAGGATCAATATCGACCTGCCTTACTCCCTTTTAAAAAATATTTGACTCACTATCACCCCTATTCGTTTCGGGCCCAAATCGAGTTAAATGCGCTGCTATATCGTATTCATCCTGACCTGTTGCACTCCACCCACTTCACAATCCCCATTTTTTGGTTTGGCAAAAAAATCGTTACCATTCACGATCTCATCAAGCATATTTCCACCGGCAAGAACACCACCACCAAAGCACCTCTCTTCTATGCTTTCAAACATATTGTCTACCAATGCTTAGTTTGGTACGCCGTTAAATCCTCCAACCATATTATTACTCCAACAAATTACTGGAAAACTGAATTAATGAAAAAATACAACATATCGTCAACAAAAATTTCTGTCACCTACGAAGGAGTGAGTAAACTATGAAATATCTTGTCTACACGGGTAATTTGTATCCACACAAAAATGTTGATGTTGCAATCAAAGCAGCTGAAATTCTCAAAATACCGCTAAAAATAATCTGCGCTCGGTCAGTGTTTGAAAATAGATTAACCAAAAGCGTCTACGTCCACTATCTTGGTCGATTAACGGATCAGCAAATGAAAGAAGTCTACAAAGACGCGCTAGCTTTCATCTTCCCATCGTTAATCGAAGGATTTGGCCTGCCAGGCCTCGAGGCCATGTCAGTCGGTTTGCCAGTAATTGCAGCCCGCAGTTCTTGTTTGCCTGAAGTGTATGGCGATGCTGCTTTATTTTTTAATCCATCCGATACAAATGATCTGGTAGAAAAAATTACTTCTCTCCAAAAAGATAAAGCATTACGCCAGTCCCTGATAAAAAAAGGTTTTATTCAAATTAAAAAATATTCCTGGGCCAAAATGGCTACTGAGACATGGCAGATCTACCACAGCGTATTGCAATAATTTACGACCGAGTGACCAAATGGGGCGGAGCAGAACAAGTGCTGCTTGCTTTGCATGACCTTTTTCCCACAGCTCCATTATTTACTTCTGTCTACAGTCCAAAAAAGACGAGTTGGGCAAAAGTTTTTCCTCAAATTGTTCCCACATTTCTACAGCATTTTTCCTTTATCGTAAATCATCATGAATATTTTCCCTGGCTTATGCCATTGGCATTTGAGTCACTAAACTTTAATGATTATGATGCCGTCATTAGCGTAACCTCAGCTGAAGCCAAAGATATTATTACTTCTCCTGCCACATTTCATCTCTGTTATTGTCTAACACCCACCCGGTATCTCTGGAGTCATCAAAAATCGTACGCATCACAAACAGGCCTGCTCGCCAAACCGCTTTTTCGGTACATGAAAGAAGTTGACCAAATTACCAGTCAGCGGCCAGATACGTATGTAGCAATTTCTGACGTAGTCCATGATCGAATCAAGAACTATTATCACCGAGATTCCGTCGTGGTTTATCCGCCTGTAGATGTCACAAAATTTACACCATCCTTTCCAGCACAGTGGGATCCGAAGCTTGGAATTCACGTGACTTGAAGTCGCGGC
>JADMIO011116426.1_pt1 | contig 89864 bp, 82 predicted proteins | sample 8958161 | NCBI WGS metagenome assembly JADMIO01 (sample SAMN16585339, study PRJNA669376) | soil metagenome | isolation source: Crop rotation soil | place: USA: Cullars Rotation, Alabama | collected 2011
CGCGACAACTTGTCCACGTGGAATTCTAAGCTTAGGATCCCAATGTGCTGGAAAGGGAATTAGCGCGGAATCCTGTAACTCCAACCGCCCGCCGAAACTGTTAAAACACCAATTTTCTTTGATTGCCATGGCCTTCTTGTGTTTGCAATATTCCGGGACGCAATATTTGGCCTGATTACCCCCTGTAATTGACGCAGGTTGCCTGCCTTCAGGGTCACTACGCCATCTATTTTTGGGATATCAATCAAATCCGGACAACATCTTTAATCAAAAACAAAACAGCAACTATGACAACGCTCAATGCTTACATCAACTTCGCCGACAATAAAACCCGCGAAGCAATGACTTTTTACAAAGACTGCCTGGATGCAGATCTCGAGCTTAGCACTGTCGGTGATTCCCCAATCGCCGCTCAAATGCCAGCCACTATGCACGACGGCATCATGCATTCTGTTCTTACGAAAAATGGGGTAGTTCTATTGATGGGTTCCGACATGATGCCTGGCGCGTTGGTGACAGGCAATAATGTCTCCGTTATGCTACAATGTGAAACCGAGGATGATGTCCGTAAGTTCTATTCCAGAATCGGAGCGGGAGGACAAGTCCGGGATGAACTTGACGAAAAATTCTGGGGCGGGGTTTTTGGAGCCGTCACCGATAAGTTCGGCATCAACTGGTCCTTTCATTTCATGAAAACGCCGTAATCCTGATCAGGGCACTTTTCAGGATATTCAACACAGGAAACAAATTCTTTCAAACTCAAAAACGGGACTATGCCAAGCAGCATTTTTGTCAACTTGCCGGTACGCGATCTTAAGAAGAGTCAGGAGTTTTTTGGAAGTCTGGGATATACGTTCAACGCCCAGTTTACCAACGACGATGCGGCATCGATGGTGATCAACGAGTCCATCTACGCGATGCTAATAACTGAACCTCTTTTCCAGACGTTCATCCGGTCTGACAGCACCATTTGTGATACATCGAAAAGTAGTGAGGCAATTATGGCCTTATCTCTCGATAGCCGCCAGGCAGTTGACGACATGGTCGGGAAGGCCATAAAGGCCGGCGGTAAGCCCTGGAGGGATCCTCAGGAACTCGGATTCATGTACAGCCATGGATTTGAAGATCTTGACGGTCACCTTTGGGAGTTCTTCTGGATGGATCCGGGATATGTGCTTCCTTCCTGAAACCAGGGTAGGCAAGTATTTAGTACCCTGGAGCCGCATAAAGCGGCTCCAGGGTATTTGAATAGAATGGCAATCAGTTAGAAATTGTTATAGCGGTATTTTCTTAACCGAATGAACGTTCGTTTATCTTAGCGGCCTGGATGAGAAACAGGGACGACCGGAAGGAGAAGATAATTCGTGAAAAGGCTCTTGAGATGATCGTACAGGAGGGATTTGATGGCTTTAGCATGCAGAAGCTGGCGAAAGCAGCAGGCGTTTCGCCGGCTACACTCTACGTGTATTTCAAAGACCGGGAAGATCTGATCCTGCAGATCTGCGCGGAGGAAGCCAAAGGAATGGCCAAAGCGACACTAAAGAATTTTAGTCCATCCATGTCGTTTGCAGAAGGATTGCGGGTGCAGTGGTTGAATCGTGCCCGGTATTGCCTGAGGTATCCTGACAAAATGAGTTTCCTGGAGCAGATGCGGCATTCGGCATTGCGGGACCGATATGTGGGATTGGTAGGCGACGATTTCATAAGCGCAATGAAAACGTTCGTCGATAATGCGATAAGGAACAGGGAACTGGTGAAGGTACCTCTGGAGGTGTTTTGGTCGGTAGCATATGCTCCTCTGTATAATCTCGTGAAATTTCACAAAGAAGGCGTAAGCGTCGGTGGCAAACCTTTCAGGTTTTCAGAGAAAATGATGTCGGATACCTTGTCTCTTGTAATAAAGGCTCTTACTCCATGAACCCAGAAAATCACCTTTGTTCACCGATAGGATGACCGGGCTTACCGACCCTTAGTTGATTCCCAGCCAGCAACCATTTTAGTTTTGCCGCGATCAGATTGTTCACAACTGCAAAAAATTACACCATGAACATTTTCGTTTACAAGACCGACATTGACAGCGATTATGACCTTGAAGCCATCGATGATTTGTTGTCCGTTCACGAGACCATTCTAAGGTGGAATGTAGACCGTGAAGACATCGATAAGGTTCTGCGCATTGAATCAACAGCCGACAATGCCATTCAACTTCAACAAACACTGGTGAAAGCCGGCTATTTCTGCGAAGAACTGACCGACTGATTCAAAACGCCAATTCAAACGAAAATGAACACCGAAACGAACCTGGCAAAATTTACCCGATACCAGATTTTCGTCATAGCGGTACTTGCCTTAACCCAGTTTACAGTTGTGCTGGATTTTATGGTCATGTCTCCACTTGGCGACATGCTGATGAAATCAATGAGTCTGAGCACCCGGCAATTTGGATTCGCGGTTTCGGCCTATGCGTTCAGCGCAGGCATCTCAGGCCTCCTGACTGCCGGTTTCGCCGACCGCTTCGACCGAAAGAAGCTGCTGCTGTTTTTCTACATTGGATTTATCGGCGGCACGCTGCTTTGTGGTACGGCGCATTCCTATCCTATGCTCATTGCCGCCCGAATCGTGACTGGCATTTTTGGCGGCGTAATTGGTTCCATATCAATGGCCATAGTTGCCGACCTCTTCGCGCTGGAAAAGCGAGGCCGGGTAATGGGCTATATGCAAATGGGCTTTGGAGCCAGCCAGGTTCTCGGCATCCCTATCTCGCTCTTCCTTGCTAATGCCGGAGGCTGGCAGGCGCCTTTCCTGATGATCGTCTTATTGGGTGCTGTCATTTGGTTGATCATTCTGGTGAAGCTCCAGCCGATTACCAGGCATCTGCTCGTGCCTGGTGAGCAAAATCCATTCCTGCATTTGTGGAATACGATCCGGAAGCGAGACTATAGGATTGGATTTCTCGCGACTGCCATGCTCTCGCTCGGTGGCTTTATGATGATGCCGTGGGGCAGTGCATTTGCAATAAACAATCTGCATATCACGCAGCAGCAACTGCCGGTTCTGTTTATGGTCTCCGGAATAAGCTCTTTGATCATAATGCCTGTCATCGGCAGACTAAGTGATCGAATCGAGAAATTCAGACTGTTTGCCCTTGCATCTGTTTGGATGATCATCATGGTCATCATTTACACGAATCTGACGCCGGTCCCATTCTGGTTGGTTTTGAGCATGAATGTGTTTTTCATGATCGGTATTATGAGCCGGATGGTGCCTTCAATGGCACTCACTTCATCTCTACCACAGCTACAGGACAGAGGGGCGTTTATGAGCATCAACTCTTCGCTGCAGCAAATGGCAGGCGGTCTGGCCGCCGCTGCAGGTGGAATGATCGTGGTGCAGAAAACAAAGTTCAGCCCTTTGGAACATTACAATACCCTTGGCTATGTCATTGTCGTACTCTCCGTCATTAGCATCTTCATGGTCTATCGGGTCAGCGAACTGGTGAAATCGCGCATTGAGACAGCCAGAATTGCAGCCATGCAAAAAGATGCCGCAGCGCCGTCCATTTTCGAGGAAGCAGTCGAAGCTCTGAACTGACCTCATCGATACGGGGATTTGAGCTAAAAATTGTTCCTTTATTGGCGAGTCATAGATCAGACTTCTGCTATATAGGAATCAATGCTTGCGAGGCTGTTCATCCTTACACTTTTTGCTTGCGGAAATCTGCACACGGCGGATGCATGGGGCAGAACAATACCCACCCGAATTGATTTTGCCCCCCTCCTGAACGGTATGCCGTTACACGAAGCCTGCCTGGAAAAGTCGGCAGGTGACAGTCTGCATATCACCACATTTCGGTTCTATGTTTCAGGAATAAGCCTTTGGCAAGGCGAACGGGTCCTGTGGCAGGAACCGAACAGCTTTCATCTCGTAGATGCCGAAATTCCAGCCAGTCTAAGCCTCAATGTTGACGTTCCACCCGGACTGGAATTTAGTTCTCTTCATTTCCTGCTCGGGGTCGATAGCGCCACCAGCAACAACGGAGCTCACGGGGGAGACCTCGATCCTGCCCGCGGAATGTACTGGGCATGGCAAAGCGGATATATCAACCTCAAGCTGGAAGGAATTTATCCCGGGTGCCCGACACGAGGGCATGAATTTCAGTTTCACCTCGGCGGCTATCAGTCGCCCTTCACAGCTGCGCAAGAGATAAAGCTTAAACTAAAGCCCTCGGAAGAAATCAAAATAGTTGTGGATCTGACGGAATTTCTATCACAGATTGACCTGCGAACACAGTACTCCATCATGATCCCCGGGAAGGAAGCTGTGGCTCTTTCTCAAAAAATAGCTGGCATTTTTCACATCACATACAGATGAAAAGAAAAGCCGCCATCCTCTGTGTTATCGCAATGGCAATTGCTGTTTGCGCTTTTGAAGCCGGAGACGATCCTCTTTTCCATACTCCGGTCGGGTGGCCGGCACCGGTATACAACTTCAAAGCGAATCCCCTGACGGCGGAAAAGGTAATGCTGGGCAGAGCACTGTTCCATGATCCCATACTCTCCCGCGACAACACAATTTCATGCGCAAGCTGTCACCTCCCGCAAACGGCCTTTACTCATATTGATCATAGCCTTAGCCATGGGATCGATGGAAAAATGGGTAAGAGAAACAGTCCGGGGCTAATGAACCTTGCGTGGAATAAGTCGTTTATGTGGGATGGCTCGGTGAATCATCTGGATGTGCAGGCGCTTGCACCAATCAGCAACCACGATGAAATGGATGAATCCATGGCCGGTGTTGTTGCCAAATTACAGCGGCTTGCCGGTTATCGGGCTATGTTTCACGCCGCCTTCGGGGATTCAATCGTGACCGGAGAACATACGCTCAAAGCACTTTCCTCCTTCATGCTAACACTAATTAGTGCTGACAGTAAGTACGATCGGACGATGCGCGGAGAAGCTAGCTTCAATGCAGAAGAGCAGAAAGGATACGAGCTGTTCAAGATAAACTGCTCGTCCTGCCACATGGAACCCTTGTTCACCAATGGCTCTTTTGAAAACAATGGCCTGCCCGTCGACACAACTTTGAAAGATATCGGCCGGATGTCTGTTTCAGGGCGCGCCACGGACAGCCTGAAGTTTAAAGTCCCGACCCTTCGGAATGTAGAGGTCTCCTATCCGTATATGCATGATGGACGGTTCCGGAATCTCCAGATGGTATTGTTCCATTACACAGATGGAATCGCTCAGACTCCGACACTTGCGCCGGCTCTGCGCCGGAAAATGATGCTTGCAGAAAGTGACAAGTCGGCGTTGATAGCTTTTCTTAAAACGCTGACTGATGACTCGTTTCTGCACAATCCTACTTTCCAATATATCTCCCCCAATTAAATCAATTCAAAACCAACACTAACATGCGTATCAGCTTATCAATTTTTTTGCTGTTTGTTTTTGCCGCAACCGGATCCCAGGCGCAAACGGATCCCAATATCAGGTCATGGATAAGGAACACCAGCGGCGCAACCGGCTATTCCGGGATTCTCAGCAATGTGCAGACTGTCCAGTATTCAACCGGCTGGGTGTATGTATCCTGTACCGGAATTCCCAGCTATAATATTGGTCCGTGGGTGGGAAATCCCAATGTCGCAGCCAACCAGAATTTTGTTCACAAGATTACCCGCACACCACAAGCTAAGACGGGTACGCCAACCGCCGTCGGGCTTGGACATATTGGCGTCTGGACCAATGGGGTCAGTATGTTCAATGCCGATGACGGCATGACCTATCTGAACCAGGGAGTATGGCACAGAAATGCCTATTTCTGGGAAGGATCCAGCTTCGACGGTTGCCTCGGACACCCACAGCAAAGCGGGGAATACCATCATCACGCCAACCCTAAGTGTCTGTATAATGATGCCGATAACAGCAAACATTCTCCCATCATCGGCTGGGCATTCGACGGCTATCCCGTGTACGGTGCGTTCGGCTATACCAATGTAGATGGGACTGGTGGGATCAAAAGGATGACATCTTCCTATCAGCTTAGAAACATTACCCAGAGGACCACACTACCGGACGGTTCCACCGCCTCGTCTCCCGGGCCGGCGATCAGTACCCAGTATCCTATCGGCGCCTACATGCAGGACTATGTCTTCACCCAGGGTGCTGGCGACCTCGATGCCCACAACGGCAGATTTACTGTAACTCCGGAGTACCCCAGCGGCACATACGCATATTTCGTTACCATCGATGCAGCCGGAACACCTGTGTATCCTTATGTGCTTGGCGACAGTTACTATGGAATAGTACCAGCCGGTTCTACAGGTCCAGGCAGTGGCCATGCTACAATAAGTGAAGCCACCACGGTCTACACCGGCCCAACCAGTACTGGTACGATAAGTCCGGTCATTCAAATTGAAGTACTACCCAATCCAGTGTCCAACATGATGTCATTGTGGATTGGGGCCGGCAGTCTGAATAACATTTCGGGGGTGGTGCTGGATGCAACCGGTCGCGTAGTCACTCGCCTCGAATACCTGCAACCCGGTGTCAATTACTGGGTTGATTGCAGTCGCTGGGCGAATGGAAGCTATTTCCTTAGCCTGGCAAGCGGCGACAAGCGTCTTACCCAGGCAATTGTAGTCCGGCATTAGTGCGATTGAAGCTCTCTCTCTGGTCGGTCGGCCCTAAAAGGTCCTGACGTACAAGTAATTGATACTCATGATGCCTGAATTGCAACGTTAAAAAAGCGACCGACTCGTTTTCAAAGAAATCCCTGCTTTATCTTTGCCCGACCTTCAGGTGCTAGCTTTCCGGCGCCGGTCACACAAAACAAGTCTGATTTTCTATGAGTAAGTACATCTTCGTGACTGGAGGGGTCACCTCTTCATTGGGTAAGGGCATTATTGCTGCGTCTCTGGCCAAGCTATTGCAGGCTCGCGGCTACAGGACTACCATCCAGAAATTCGACCCGTACATCAATGTCGATCCCGGCACACTGAATCCTTACGAGCATGGAGAATGCTATGTGACCGAGGACGGCGCCGAAACCGATCTCGATCTTGGGCACTATGAGCGTTTTTTAAATACGCATACTTCCCAGGCCAACAATGTGACCACCGGACGCATCTACCAGCACGTGATCAACTCTGAGCGTGAGGGTGCTTATTTGGGCAAGACTGTTCAGGTTATTCCTCATATTACTGATGAGATCAAGCGCAGGATTATGCTTCTGGGTGAAACCGGCGAGTTTGATATTGTTATTACTGAGCTTGGCGGAACCGTGGGTGACATCGAGAGCCTTCCCTACATTGAAGCTGTACGTCAGTTGAAGTGGGAACTGGGTGATGATACCTGCCTCGTCATCCACCTGACGCTGATTCCATATTTGAAAGCAGCCAAGGAGCTGAAGACGAAGCCTACCCAGCATTCGGTGAAGATGATGAGCGAGAATGGTTTGAATCCGGATATTCTTGTCTGCCGGACAGAGGAGCCGCTCTACAAGGACCTCAAACGTAAGATCGCGTTATTCTGCAATGTTCGTCAGGATGCGGTTATTGAAGCCCTGGATGCAGATACTATTTATGGAGTGCCTCTCGAAATGTTGCGCGAGCGTCTCGATATCATCTGTCTTCAGAAGCTCGACCTGCCACTTGGAGATGAACCGGATCTGCTGAAATGGAAAGAGTTTTTAAACAAGCTTCGCTATCCAAAAAGCAAAGTGGTAATTGGCCTTATCGGCAAATATGTAGAACTACAGGATGCTTACAAATCCATTCTGGAAGGATTGATTCATGCAGGTGCTGTTAATGAGTGCAAGGTGGAAGTCCGGAATATTCACAGTGAGCATCTCACTCCTGAAAATGCACTTGACAAGCTGCAACATCTCGATGCCATTCTCGTAGCACCCGGCTTCGGATCCCGCGGGATTGAAGGAAAGATTGAAGCGATCCGGATTGCCCGTGAACAAAAAATACCATTCTTTGGAATTTGCCTGGGGATGCAAATGGCCTGTGTCGAGTTTGCGAGAAACGTACTTGGCCTTAAAGATGCCCATAGCACAGAGATGAGCCCGGACACAAGCGCTCCGATCATTGACATGATGGAAGAACAGAAAGCCATTACTCAAATGGGTGGCACAATGCGCCTGGGTTCTTACACTTGTGATCTTCGTGATGGCAGCCATATTTCAGAGTTGTATAGCAGCCACAGGATCACCGAAAGGCATCGCCACCGCTATGAGTTCAACAATAAGTTCAAGGCTGATTTTGAGGATGCGGGCATGATCCCTTCGGGCATTAATCCCGAGACCGGGCTTGTCGAGATCGTCGAGATTGAAGAGCATCCTTTCTTCATTGGTACTCAGTTCCATCCGGAATATAAGAGTACCGTTGAAGCACCACATCCGCTTTTTGTAGCCTTTGTAAAGGCTGCTAAAGAAGCACAGGATGGCCGCACAGGCGGAACAAGGCTGATTATGGAGGAGCGGGGCATACGGATGGAGCGATAGACTAAGGAAAACTGATCCAGTTTATATTCCTTATTTCATTGGAGATAGAGCTGGTCTTATCAGCCGCGAGCCAATCCGAATGAATCAGCCTGTTCCATAGAGAAGTCCTGATAGATTTCCCAGCGAGCGCCGCTGTGCCTGAACAGACGTACACTTGCTACTTCGAACGCCGCACTGAAGGAGCGATTAGCGTATGCTGCCTTCATAGCTGGAAGCATATCTGCCGTCGTATCTCTGTATCCCAGCGTAAAATGCGGTCTGAAGTGATCCCCACCGGGATTGTCTAGCTGGAATACCCCCCTCATTAGTATCCCGAGCTCATCATTCAATTGCTTCAACGGCATATTCTTTACAACATTGATATACAAAACAGGATGGTTACGACTCTCGAAAAACCCAAAGTTTTTTAGCTCAATCGAGAAAGGAGCATGACTTCCGACAAGCCTTCCAATCGACTCAATGCTTTGCTCCATCAAGGCTTCCTGCACTTTGAACGGCATATTCAAAGTAAGATGAACAGGGGGCCGCAGTGCTTTGTAACAGTGAAAATTATCTGCAAATTCCACCCGCATTTTATCAATGCTCTTTGCCAGTTCAACAGGCGGAACTACGGCCAACAGGTATAGACCTTCTTTACCGGACATAATTAAAAAGGCGTCTTGTACTTTTAAAATAACATCACAAAGAAGGAGTGTGGCTAGCTGGCTACTCTCAGTTTTTCTATGGCCTGATAAGACCGACGATCAAAAAGATCATTTGCCGTTAATGCTGTTGACCTCTGCTGCCGGATTAATTGCCGGACATGTTAAGGCTCCAGGTCTTACAAATGAACTTGCTCAGCTTTGACGGCATCCCCAAAGAAAACAGATCCTTTTTCCTCAAAGCCCGCAGCATCGTCAGTCGTGTAGAAAAGCGCTTCGGATCCGCGCGAAAGACGGACTTCCAGCTCCGGATGTCGGTTCAGATAATCCTCCAGGCTCTCAGCAACAATGCCACCCTGAGCAATCAGGCGGATATTCTCCGGCAGATACTCCAGAATTTTTGGAGCGAGCAACGGATAGTGTGTGCAGGCCAGTAGTACCGTGTCTATATCGGGCGATTGAGCCAGCAATTCCTTTATGTATTTCTCCACAATGAAATCAGCGCCCGCTCCTTCATGCTCCCCTGCTTCGACTATAGGTACCCATAAGGGACAGGCTTGCTGGTACACCTTCAGCTCGGGAAAGAACTTCGCAATTTCAATGGGATAAGAACCGCTGCTCACAGTTCCTATGGTACCGAGAATTCCAACGTGATCGGTGTGTGTATAGCTACCGATAACCTCAGCAGTCGGACGGATCACTCCAAGCACGCGATACTTGTCGTATAGTCCTGGCATGTCCCGCTGTTGTATGGTGCGCAGCGCTTTTGCAGACGATGTATTGCAGGCAACAATGATCAGTGGACAGCCTTGTGAAAACATCCACCTGACGCATTGCCAGGTGTACTCGTGAATGCTCTCAAATGAACGGCTGCCATATGGCGCCCGGGCATTGTCTCCCAGGTAGAGATAATCGTACTGAGGTAGCACATCGCGAATGCTGCGAAATACCGTCAGCCCTCCGTAGCCTGAGTCAAAAATCCCGATGGGTGCCTTCATTTGCCCGTAAAAATACTTGCGCCGCAGCTAAGACGTTGCTATAAAATACCCCACCAGACCTGACGCTGCGCACGTTTTCCCCAATCCTTCAGACCTTCATTCAATCTGACCATTAGTTGTGGAATCGTCACCGCCTTGCCCTTCGAAGGAGCAATAAGATCTGAATTACTAACAGTCACCACTTCGACCTTGGTCGCCACCCAGGTCGTAAATAATCGCGGAACGGCCAGCTCAAGGATCATTCCGGGTAAACCCCCCATCTGCTCCGGGCCGCCGCTGACCGGAATATCGTCGGTGTAAAACGCGACCACATACACAGAGTCGCATATCCGGGTTACCGCTTTTCGGCACTTAAATCCGGCGATATTGCGGACTTCACTCAATATTCTCCAGCTATGCTTTTGTGGCGCATCCCGAACGAGAAAATGCTCTTCGTAGATGTTCTTCGCTGCAGTAACGATTCCCTTTGAATAATCCTGATGGACCTCGTTATCCGTACCCGGGGGGAGTCCCCAGGCAATCTTCGGCGCATCTACTTCCCGGCCGGGTGAGTAGCGGCTTTGATACATGTTAAACGCCAGGTTGAAATAATTGATAACGAACGTAGGCACCTTGTCCTTCCACTTCTCCATCCACTCATCGCCGTCCCACAGCTTGTGCAGATTAGTCTTTCTCTCAAATTCTATCTTTCCGGAGAATGTATGCTGCGCGCGTGAAGGAATACTACAGGTAACTGCTAACAGTACCAATATGGCCACAAGCCCCCGAAATACTCCGGACGACTGCCTTGTACGCTCAATCGATCTTGCCTTAGTCATCATCGTCTGTTGAAGGGGTTTTAGCATCCGGGCCCTTGGCAAACACCCAGATCACGGAGAGGAGTCCGTGTCTTCGGATCGTGTTATAACGGTTCTCCGAAATGTAGTTGTCACGGGCATCCCGGAAATAACCCAGATTCTGATTCAAAATATCGGACATAGTCGCTCTTACCTCGATCTTGTCGCCTTTCAAAAATTTCCGCGACAGGCTGGCATTCCAACGGAGGACATTGTTGTTGGCGTTGAATACCGAAGTCTGCTGCCGTACAAAATACCAGGCTTCCGTATTAAAGGTGATCTTCCAGAACAGTTCGGTGTAGGCCGTCGCGTTTATTTCATAGCTCCAATAAGAAGTCGTGAACGCTGATATGCTGGATTGGTTATCGTTGTAGTTTATTGAAGGATTCAGATTAATGCCCCTGATCTCTTTTTCCCCTTTCTTCCAGTCCTTATCCAATGAAAACTCCAGAGTGTACGAGTTGTTCCTGTTCGTATTCCTCACACTGTTGACATAGCTATTGGTATGGCTGAGATTCATGTTGGCATTTACCCGTGCATCCATGCCAAGCGACTTTATTTTCCAGCCATATCCTCCGTATAGCCAGGCATTATAGTTGCCATTAACATTGATGTATTTGTAGGTATGGCGTCCGAATTCGTCAAGGGAGTCGCTTCGGGTGATATCGTCATTCGTCTGCGAGCCGCCACCGCCCATATATGTGTAAATACCAGAAAGAGGCTTGTAGCTATGGAAATTGAAATAAAGATTGTTCCGGAATTCCTGGCGCAGATCAGGGTTGCCAATGGAAATGTTCAACGGATCAGTATTCTGCCTCAGGGGCTGTAACTGATCAAGTGTTGGCTGACTGGTGTTACCAGAGTAATTCAATGACACAAACGATTGCTTGCTGAAATTGTATTTAAGGCTGGCAGAAGGTGCGTAGTTGTTATACGATCTGTTGCGCGTGGTATTTAGCAGCTGATCATGTTGCTGCCAGCTGGTCGAGAAGACATCAGCCCCGATTGAGAGATTGTACTTCTTCATAACAAAGCGAAGTACCGCGCTACCGTTATGTGTCAGTGTGTTGTAGTCGTAGTCGGAACTGTAAACAGAATCCGGAACAGGATCCCAGTCAGCCGACCCGCGGTTGAATGAAAGCCGCCGTGAAGAGCTATTCGACAGATTCAGTCCGTAGCGAAACGTAAGAAAAGTAACCTTGGACAAAGGTTCCGTATAACTCAGGCGGGTATTAATGCCAAAGTTTGCCGATGTATTGTTTTTCCGTTGATTTACACTGTCCGAGGCATACAATATTCCCGTGCTGTCGTAGTAATTATTTCCCGAACGCAGATATCCGGTACCATCACTCTCACGATACGTTTCGTTCACTTCCGCACTCATGCTTCGGCCCTTTTTCGCAAACTTCCTGCGGTAGCTAAGATTAGCATTCAGACTCTGTGAGCTCGAACTGCTCGTGCTGATTCTGTCACTGGTGTTGATAAGCGTGCCACTGGTCCCCCTCGTATCTGTCATATAACCACCGCTGCTCGATCGGGTGATCTCATTGCCGGTTACGCTCAGCTTGAGATTGCTCATAGTATCTATTGTCCACTCAAACAAGCCATCTACTCCATGCCGTTCGGCAGTACTGAATGTGCTCCGATGCTCCCTGCGCACGAAACCGGAATCGGGCAGGATATACTGTGTGATCGTACTGCCATCAACATCGATGTTGTTTTTGGAATACCGGTAGTTGCCGGATAGATGCTGCTGATCTTTTGCCCACTTGTCAGCATAATGAAGGCCACCCGTCCAAACCGTCGGAAGCCCCTCCCCCGAGTAAGTGCCGCTCCAACTGCCCGATAGTTCATCATCGTTGCCACTGCTGTAAGAATACATCATCCCCGACTCCTCGTCATATGTCCGGTTGTTCCCCGAACCAAATTTGTCGCGATCCTGCCAATTGAGCCCGATAGTGCCTGTATTGCTCATTATGCCAAAAGCCGATAACTGCCGCTTTCCCTTGAATGCATTGACCATGGCCACGTTTTCAAAGAAGCCGCCCTTGTTGTCAGAATTAAGCGCCGGCCCCGCCGCTGCTATTGCCTTTCCGAAAAGGCCTCGCTTCCTGTCCTCCTTCAGCATCAAATTGATGGTCTTGGTTTTTTGCCCATCGTCAATACCGGTGAATGCAGCCTCATCACTCTTCTTGTCGAAAACCTGGACCTTATCGACAGCTGCAGCCTGCAGGTTTTTCGTGACCACCGCGGGGTCATCTGAAAAGAACTCCTCTCCATCCACCAGCACTTTTTGCACCTGCTCTCCCTGAGCCATGATCTTTCCGTCCTTGTCCACCTGCAAACCTGGAAGCTTCTTCAACAGCTCATCAACTGTGGCTCCATTGCGCACCGAAAAAGAATCTGCATTGTATTCCGTAGTATCCCCTTTGATGAGAATCGCGGCCGATTTTTTCCTAAGGACAAATTCCTGCAGCAGGTGAGTGCTCGATATAAGAGGTAAGGTGCCCAGTGAAACAGGTTTGGAGTCTTTGAGATTAATATCATCAATAAAATCTGCAAATCCCGGATAGGAAACCAGAAGAAGGTACTTTCCGGGAGCTTCCGGATGAAGAAGAAATGCTCCACTCGAATCGGTACGGGTGAAGGTTACAAGTACAGAATCTGATGCCCGCACAAGTGTTACGGAAGCAAATTCGAGCGGTGTCCGGTTGAGCGTATCGCTAATCGTACCGCTAAGGGAGAGTTTCTGCTGGGCACTGGCGCGAAGCGTGAACAATATGCACAGCATGAATAGAAGGGGAACACTACGGTGCATAGGCTTGCGGGTGTATCAGTGAGACGATAACGTAACAAAGCAATGAATATTTTAGGGCAGTGATGTGTTAAAGAAATGCTGTAAAGGGTGAGATTCGGGGTGAATAATCATTTGCAGGTCAAATTGATCTACCAGATCCGCCGGAAATCAAAATATGCGAGCCTGAGCTCTTGATAAGTTGCAGTCGACCGATTCTTCATCCACTTAAGTCAAAGCAGGCTGAAGTATCTTTCCGTCCATGTTGAGCAAGCCCGGACTTCCTCTGATACAGCGGATGACGATCCTTAGTCTTGTCTTGATGGGTATAGTCATGCTCTGGCTCAGCGGTGACTTTTCCATGAGTGGCGACGAAGCCTCACAGATCCAGATTGGAAGAAACATCCATGTTTATCTCGGCCGCAGCCTTGGGTTCATACCCGGAGAAACCCACAGTATAAAGCTGGATAACTACGGCGCCCTGTTTGGCGTCATTAGTACGGGGCTTACCCATCTTTTTCCAAACTCGGATGAAATCCGGATACGCCATCTCATGATCGCAATCACAGGATTGTTCGCGATTTTTTATGCCGGCAGAACTGCCCGCCTGTTGCATGGAGGCGTGGCAGAACTACTTACCATCTGGATGCTTTTCTGCAGCCCCCGCTTTTTTGGTGCAAGCATGAACGATTCCAAGGATATTCCATTTGCACTTGGAATGATCATGTCAACCTATTTCCTGCTCAGGATTACCCGGGATGCTCCCATTATTATTCCCCGGCACTTCCTGGGGCTTTGTGTCGGACTATTCATTGCTGTGGGAGTCCGGATTGGAGGGCTGATGTTTGGACTGTATGCGCTCATAGCCTTTGCCTGGCTGACGATACGCCATTGGAGGAACTCAAAAGCATACATTATCCGTTTGGGAATCTGGTTGCTTGGCGTTGCCATAACCGCCTTCTTCGCCGCCATCATATTTCTGCCATTCGTCTGGCCGCACATCATATTGGGCACCCTCAAGGCACTGCAGAAATTCTCGAATTATTATGTGGCGCTCACCATGCTATATCAGGGTCAGGACCTGCCAACTTCAGAACCTCCCTGGCACTATCTGCCAGTGTGGATTGGCATTACTATCCCTGTGATTGTATTGCTGCTATTCCTCGTCTCACCTGTTATGCTGCGGCGAAAGCTTGATTTTCCTGCACTGCTCCTGGTTTTCACTATTCTTTTCCCCTGGCTGAGCATAGTAATAGGTCATTCTCCGGTATATGATGCCTGGCGTCAGTTTTACTTTATTTATCCGCCCATTGTGGTGCTTGCGGGAATGTGTGCAGCCGAGATCATTTCTTTGATGAAAACGCCGATGTCTAAAGCACTTGTAGCAACATCCATCGGAATATGCCTGTTGCCTCCGTTGGTCTGGAGCGCCCGGAATCACCCACTGGAAAATGTCTATTTCAATGAGATTGCAGGAGGCGTCGATGGAGCTTATGGGAAATACGAAACCGATTACTATGGAGAGGGAACTGAACGTGCCTGTAAAAAGCTCTTACAGCAAGGGGTATTTAGGCGGCCTTTGAGTGACTCGGTCTATGTGCTCAACAACATCCCCACCCAGATCAACTACTATTTGAAAAAGCACGATCCGAAGATCGTAACGATGCATATGTCATATGAAAAACGAGATTCTGTAAACTGGGACTTCGGCATCTTCTACACACGCGGGCTCGATTCCCTGTTGAAGCGGAAGGATTGGCCACCTGCCGGAATGATTGATTCCGTGGTCGCAGAACATACGATTCTAATGGCGATCGTGAAGAACCCTCGTCGATAATAAGTACTCTCGTTCCGAAAAGCCCGTGAGGGAATTGCTCAGGATACCGCCCAAGAAAGGTCGCTTAACGCCATTGAGCCTCATCTTACCTTTGGCGTCCCGTGCCCGATATTATTCACCTGCTTTCCGATCACATCGCCAACCAGATAGCTGCCGGCGAGGTTATCCAGCGTCCGGCTTCCGCTGTCAAGGAACTATTGGAAAATGCTATAGACGCAGGGGCTACAGATATCTATTTGTATCTGCGTGACGCAGGTAAGGAATTGATCCAGGTTATTGATAATGGCAAGGGAATGAGTCCCTCCGATGCGCGGATGGCCTTCGAACGTCATGCGACCTCCAAGATCCGTGATATCAATGATCTTTTCAGTATTCGCACCATGGGGTTCCGGGGAGAAGCGCTGGCCTCGGTCGCGGCAGTAGCCCAGGTCGAGATGCGCACATGTCCGCATGATGCCGGGGTAGGGACGCGGCTCGTGATCGAAGGAACTGAAGTAAAGCTCCAGGAGCCAACAGCGACTCCGCCCGGCACCAATCTGATGGTCAAGAATCTATTCTTCAATGTACCGGCCCGCCGGCACTTTCTGAAGAGTAATTCGACGGAGCTCCGGCACATCATTGATGAGTTTACAAGGGTATCGATGGCGTATCCTGAGGTCGGCTTCCAGCTCTGGCACAATGAAGCCGAGCAGCTGCATCTGGAGCATGGAAATTTGAAGACGCGCGTCATCAGCCTGCTGGGAAACAACTATTCACGCAATCTGGTACCTGTCGACGAAGACGCGGAGCTGCTCCGCATACACGGGTTTATCGGGAAACCGGAAGCGGCTACAAAGTCACGTGGCTCTCAATTCTTCTTCATCAACAACCGTTTCATCCGGAGTCCGTATCTGCATCATGCGGTAACCACCGCTTATGATCAGATGATCGCCAAAGACGCCTTCCCTTTTTATGTCCTATTCCTGGAGATAGATCCGGCACGCGTTGATGTGAATGTGCACCCAACGAAGCAGGAGGTAAAATTTGAAGATGACCGCCTGATGTATGCCTACCTGCAGGCCGCTGTGAAGCACGCGCTGGCGAGATACAACATAGCGCCTTCATTGGATTTCAGCCTGAACCCCGAAATCCAGACACTTTCCTCTGTGCAATTGCCTACGACGGACAGCCAGAAGGAGCAGACCCGGGACAGTTATCTGTATCAGACATTTACTTCTCCCAATCAGGCCCATCGTATCGCTCCTGAAAGAGAAGCGCAGCGCTGGAAGGAAATGTACGGCAGGGTTACCAGCCCCGATCCCGAAAGCATACCCTCGGTCCCTTCACCAGTCTTGATGCCATCTGCGCAGATGGCGATTGATGTCGACCCGGCCGCGAGTCAGCCTGCATCCGCCCAGGGAGGACAGCCTGTACTGAACGTGCAGGGTTCGCTGCTGGTCACAACCGTAAAGAGCGGTTTGCTGTTAGTACACCTGCGACGTGCACGGGAACGGATCTGGTACGAACGCCTCGAAACTCAATGGAGCGATAGCGATACTCCCACACAGCGACTGTTATTTCCTATTTCAATGGAAGTACCCCCCACTGACGGCGCGCTGCTGAACGAAGTACTGCCCGACCTCAGAAGAATTGGTTTTGATATTGCGCCCTTTGGAGCAGGGACTTTTGTTATTCAGGGAACACCGCCGGGACTTCCACCCGGAGCGGAGCAATCGCTGATCGAAGAGACCCTCGATAAGCTCAAGCATGCCTCTTCGAACGCTGCCGGCGGGCGGCAGGTGCAGCTTTTTATAGCATTGTCCCGCAAGCTCTCCTATAGTGAATCGCCCTCATCTCAGGAGTCATTGAGAGCTATTATTGATGAGCTTTTTGCATGCTCCCAACCAGAGTTTACTGCTACAGGGAAGAAGATTTTTTCCATCCTCGCAAAAGAGGCGCTGGACGAATGGTTGTAAGTGTCGGTCAGTAGGTACTGATAGATATCAAAGACAATCACATGCTGTTGGACAAAGGTGATTTACATTTCCGACGAACACTGCATTGTCCTTCCAGATGGAAGTACCATCTTCCCTGACACCTACGATTATGACGACCCTTTCCGTTCCGTTATACCCATGATAGAACCGGATCGTAGCCACTGACTCAGGAGCTAAAGCAGCGACGACAGCATCGTATTCGATCTTTTTTATGAGAATTGAGTTTTCGATATCCTTGGTTCCAGGAGGTTTGGTTTGAGCGATATAGTTATTGGACGCTGCCTCCAGTTCCGGAAACGTCTTGTCATTAAACTTCTTGTCGATGGGTCCGCTTCCCCTCAGGCAGTCATCTCCCGTGCACTGATTATTCATCCAATACATTGGAGCCCCCATGACAAAGTCTACTCCATTGTTGATTATGGCCATTCGGAAAAGTGAATAGAATGCATTTCCGGAAGGATCGATCGAATTGAATATTCTCACCGCCTGATCTTGCTTCAGGGACCTCATGTAGGCTTCTTCTATTACATAGGAATCCGCAAAGCGGTTCGATTCGGGCATCATCTCGTCAAACGCAGAAATAAAGCCCTGCGCTTGCTGAATAGAAACCGGAAGAGCGCTCGGGGGCGCAGTTGATTTCACAAATGTGCCGCCACTTTTTCTTCCTTCAAACACGTTTTCCTTATGAGTCGGTGGATTTTCCACCGGCTCGGTATGATGGCAGCCGTCGCCGCAACTTGCGAGAAATCCGAAGCATAAAATGATAGGAATAAAGCGCACAAGAGGTGACATACTGTTTTGCTTTTGAAGTTTTGTGAGCAATAAGATTCTGTAGAATATACAAAGTCAAATTTCTGAGATCGTCAGATTGTTCATGAACTGACTTCTAAGTTCAATACAAGTCACATGCAGTCGGACATAGATGTCTTTCTCCTGCGACAATTACAAAGCCACTTTGCCAAATTGATAGACCCGTACCATTGACACCGACAACTACAATAACGCTTTGATTTTTTTCATTTTTTCCTCTATAGACCCTTATTGAAACTGCATTGCCCGAACCTGGGACGAGCTTATCATATTCGTCTTTGGTTACGACAAATGATTCATATGGATCCAAGGCTGAAGTTCCTAAACTTGGATTGCTTTGGCGATAAAACTCCTTTGCACCTCTTCGCAAATCTTGAACAGTTTTGCCTCCTGGTGCCGCAGTAATGGCGTTTGCGGGAGGTGCAACACCTTTCGATTCCATTAAGTAGTCAGCGTCATAGTTATGCATATAATTGCTCTGCATCCATTTTAAAGGAGCGCTGGGAATAATGTCTTGAACACTAGGAGATATATTATACAGAGACGCAATCACGAAATATTTTGACGCAGGCGTCGGGTTTTCTAAACAATTGTAAATTCTAATTGCCGTCGGTGCTGTTCCATCAGGTGCGTTTTGAAACAAGTTTTTCGGAAGTGTGTATGAGATCGCTAAACGATTCGCGATACTCACACTATTCTTGAATTTCGTCACGCTGTCCTTGGCGTCCTTTGCTTCCGTTGCACTTGCATCTTCCGGGTCTGGAACGGGCGACTCCATAATATGTGCAAATCCGTAAATTGAAAATTGCTTGGCCGCCACTCTCAGGTTGGAACTATTGCTTGATTGGTTGTTATCGCTGTGTGTGCAAGAATGAATAATTAATATTAAGCACACTAGGGAAGAAGCAAGAAAAGCTGTTTTCATATGGCTTGTTTACGTTTTGTGGCAGGAAGCTAAACAATAGTTTTCTACTTTTATAATTCCTAAGCGATTATTTTATAAAGGTTCATGACTTTGCGTTTTTGCCTTTGGCTTTGCATATTCCTTTCATTTGAGATTTGTCACGCTCGATTCGAGACTGAGTGTCGCCGATGGAATACTTATGCTTCTAGTCGGGACGATGGCCTTCGACTGCAATCATTGTTGGAGCTTGCTGCCTATTATCACGCTGTCAATAAAAATGAAAAGAGTGACAGCACGGCTCTTATCGCTTTAAGACTGATAAAAGAAACCGATTTGCATTCTCAAATCATGTTGGGATTCGATTATTTCTTTCAGCACATTTCTGACATTGATGTGCCTGCAATCTCCAATGAAGCGGATGATATGCTGAATCGCGCAATAGCATGCAATGAAGATGAATGTCTTGCAAAGGCCAAATCTGTGAGCGCCCGCATCTTTGAGTCATCCGGAAATTATATTAAGGCACTGGATGAAGCACGAGAAGCGTATATCGCTGCGAGTCAATGCAGTGATTTACACCTTCAAGTTTCAACTCAACTTACGTTGGGAAATCTGCTAGATGTTAACAATAGAAAACTTGAAGCGTACCGAAATTATAGACAGGCGATGCACAAATCCGATAGTGTTGAGGATTACAGTCTTCAACTCAATTGTTACGAACATCTCTCTTCCTACTTCTATAATTTAAAGGAATATAGAAAGTCTAACGAATGGCTTGCTCGTCAAATGTTTCTAATTAAGCGACATCCCATGTTTGATCTATCGGACGAAATGGGTGTTAAGATTGATCAAGCAAGAAATGCTATTTACTTAGGTAATTCTATAGAGGCAGATGCATTGCTTAAAGATGTCATTAACTACTCATATCACATAAAAGAGAACTCGCTACGATCCGATGCATTTCGTTTGTATAGAGTGATGTACCTAGACATGGGCGAACCAGGAAAACTAGCCGCACTTTATAGAACGACATATCCTCAAGAATACAAACGCATTCAAACTGAACAACCTGCATTATATATGAAATTGAAGGCATATTTTGCAGTTGACGAACATAATTTCCCGGCAGCAAGAAGGTATTTTGATTCTGCTAGTTTGTTCCCTTCTGGAAATTCCTACGAACGATCTAACTTTTTTACCCGCTACGGTCAATTCCTGCTACTTGATGGAGACACTGCAGCCGGGATACTTAAATTTCGCCTTGCATATGAGTGGGCCGAAAAGGCGAATACATTCCTTCCATTCATGATAAAGGCCGCCGGTCAATTGGATACGTTGTTTCTTAAAAGACATGAAATAGACTCGGCTTATTACTACAAGGGACTTTATGGACAGCTGATGACACGTTGGACGGAAATTACGAGTGCAGAAAAAATCTTAAAGCTAGACTTAGATGCTGATGTTCGACGGCATCGTCTAGAACAAGAAAGACAACGGCATTTTAGAGAAAGCCAACACAACCTCCAGAACATAGTCATACTCCTGTGTTTCCTTGGCGGGCTGATACTGTTGATCGTTGTAAACGTGATACATCTTTCGCGCACCTGGTTGCGTGCCATCAGCTTCTTCACATTCATGTTCCTTTTCGAGTGCATCAATATGTTCATCCATCACAAAATGGAGACACACGCCGGAGCGCTGGAAGACAGCCCCCTTCTCGTTCTGTTCATAAAGATGTGCATAGCGGCTATCATTCTGGTTCTACACCATAATGTCGAAGAAAAAGCATTGCATTTCTTTAGCAATCATCGCTTGTTCGATATCACACGCTTCCGATTTAAGCGAACTCCTGTTACACCGGCCCATCCTCATCACCCCCATCATCCGATCGCTGCGCTTCCTCCCAATCCTCCCGAACCACCTGCGTTGAACTAAGCAAACGGCCTTAAGCTCCCTGCCAGATTCTCCACGATGCTTCCGCCTGCAGCTCCAGCATTTCCAGACCATTCTTAACAGTGGCACCCCGGGCTTTCCCCTCCTGCAGGAAAGGAGTGAGGGGCGGATTATATACCAGATCGTACAGAAGATGCGAAGCAGTTATTGCCTCATAAGGCAGGGGCGGAATTCCTGCGCCCTCTGTTCCAAGAACCGTAGTATTAACAATGATCGGATGATCCCCGATGACCTCCGGTCGCAATTCGTGATAGGAAAAGTCGGCCTTGCCTTCCTTCCGTGACACAGTATGAAAAGCGATGCCCATTTGCTTTAAAGCAAAACATATCGCCAAGGCTGCGCCACCCGTCCCCAGCACAAGAGCCCGCATATGATGTGGACGAAGTGCTGATTCCAGACTGTCGCGAAAACCCTGCCAGTCGGTATTGTATCCGCGAAGCCTTCCCGATTTCAGATCTATGCAATTGACTGCCCCGATCGCCTGTGCGTCCGGATCCAATTCGTCCAGAAACGGAATGACTGATTCTTTGTAGGGTGTAGTGACATTCAGCCCCTGTAACTCAGGTTGTGAACGCAGCAGCGCTGGAAAATCTTCGATTCGCTGAATGGGATAGGCCTCATAGCAGGCATCAATCGCTTCCCTGTGAAACTTCTTCCCGAACCAGGCCGGCGAAAAGGAATGCCCGAGAGGATAACCGATCAGCCCATAGCGTTGCATGGACGCCGGCTATTTCAAAAACAGGTGAAACGTATCACCTCTCAGACCCACACGAGTAGCCTCCAAAGGAATCACCTCAGCCGGCGCCAGATTTCCAAGGTTGACGTTCGCACCCAACAACTCCAGGAAGTACACCTGCTGCGCTTTCTGGGGAGCCTCCCAAATGATCTTTTCCGCAGGGATCTGGGTAAGGATTTCCTGAACCAGTCCTTCCCGCACCTCACCGGTGCCGCGGTAGATGCCTACATTTCCTGCTTCTCTGGCCTCCGCAATAACATAGCTGGCGCCAGCGTCAAGCTCTGCCCGCATCAACTCGATCCATTTGTATGGCGGCATAATATGCGTTGCATCTTTGGAACCGACTTCCGACAACACCGTCATGTGCTTTGCCAGCTTTTCGATATATCCGCATTTTTCAGCATGAGGGATCGTAATAGAACCATCACTCACCTCCACATGCGTGATTCCGTACTCGGCCATGTAACGCACATAGTCATTGAATTGATTGCGCACCAGGAACGCCTCAAATAAGGTCCCGCCAAAGTAAACCGGAATATTATGCTCCTGGAAAATATTGATCTTCTCTTTCAGATTGGCAGTCACCACTGCGGTACCGAAGCCCAGCTTCACTATGTCTATATAAGGGGCGGCCACGGAAATAAGATTGCGTACCTCATCCAGACCCAGTCCTTTATCCATTACCATGGTCAGGCCGTAGCTGCGTGGCACCTGCGTACGGTCCGGCAGATTGTTCAGGGCAAAATTCATTCGCGATATTATAATGGAGGCCAAAGGTAAAGGCTGGCCAGTATCTTCGCGGATATGCGCATCAATCAGGCTATAGTCGGACTTATCATCGGGCTCTTTATGCCATTTCTTGGCTTTATTGCAGTGTACTTCATTCTCGGTCGCGGGCAGGGATTCTCCAGTTTCATGGACACGCTCAGCATCTCCACTTCGTCCGCAGCAAAAGTGATCTCTCTCAGCGTGCTGGCCAATCTGATACCATTCCTCTATTTCAACCGTCGCCGGCTCGACCAGACTGTAAAAGGCGTCGTAATAGCCACCATACTCTACCTGGTACTGTTCCTGTATGTGAAATTTGTCATGTAGATTATTGCCCTCTATGCATAACCTGATCATTTTCGCCTCCGGACGCGGCTCCAATGCGGCAGCCATCATAGACTATTTCAGGCAAACGGGTGGGGCACGGGTCGTGCTCATCGTAACTAATAAAGCAGATGCGGGAGTAAAGGACATCGCCCGGCGCGAGAATATCCCGGTTCTGGTCACCGATCGTAAACAACTAAGTGAGCCCACCGTAGTTGACGAACTAAGATCCTATTCACCCTCACTAATAATCCTCGCCGGATTCCTGCTAAAGATCCCGCCCACTATCATCGAGGCTTACCGCGACCGTATCATTAATATTCATCCTGCACTACTCCCTGCCTACGGTGGCAAAGGAATGTGGGGACACGGAGTACATAACGCGGTCATCGCCGCGGGTGAAACCCATTCCGGTATCACCATACACCTGGTAGATGAAGAATATGATCATGGAGCGACCCTGCTCCAGGCTCACTGCCCCGTTTTGCAGGACGACAATGCCGACTCTCTTGCTGATCGTATCCATAAACTGGAGCATTTCTACTTCCCTCGTGCTATTGACTTCTTTCTCAATGCATAGGGCAATATGCCGCAGTACCGCTCGTTTATAAAGTACATTTGAACAGGCTCACTGTACCGCCTTTATGACCTTTCGACTCTTCCTGCCAATCCTCTTTCTTCTTGCATTCTTCTGTCCCCGGTCACTGATGGCGCAGGAACGCCCTATCGGCTATTGGCGGGCCCATCTGCCCTATAATAATGCTCAGGGCATCGCGACAGACGGAGTATCGCTCTATGTTATCTCCGAAAAGGGCTTTTTTACCTATAATCCTCTCAGCGGCGAACAGGACAAGTATTCCAAGGTAGAAGGTATGCATGAAACGGGGACCACCGCGATCGCGTACGACAAGCTGACTTCAACATGCATCATAGCCTATCAGAACAGCAACATCGATCTATTCAGGGACAACAATTTCAAAGTTCTTCCAGATATCAAAAACAAGACCTTTTCAGGCAGCAAGAGCATCAACCATGTTTTTGCACTGAACGGCTTTGCCTACCTGAGCACAGGCCTTGGGATTGTAGTTATTGACCTGAACAAACAGGAAATCAAGGAGACTTATGTGTTCTCCAAGGGAGGACAGACCTATGCTATTAATGCGTTCACCGCCGATTCCCTTTATTTCTACGCGGCTACTTCAAAAGGGCTCTACCGTATCCTCCGGACCAGCCCCACTCCACAGGTGTTTGCATCCTGGCAGATCGTGGACACCATGAGAACATACCGGCAGCTTGCTACCGTCGGAGGTAATACCACCTATGCCACAGCAGCGGACACCATATTTCAGTTGACGTCAGGTGGAGGCATTTTGAAAGTATACTATGATTCAACGGCTACGATCACGCGAATAGACGGAGGCGCATCCACTCTTTATTTTGGACGCTTTCGGCCGTCAAACGGCTCCGGCAGGCTCTTGCACCTTTCCCTGGCGAATGTCGTTTCGGACTCTACCCAGGTCGCTTACCCTACTGGTACCGTCGAGACCGCCGATGGAAAAGTATGGGTCGCAGATGGCTACCAGGGAATGGGTCGCAGAGAGGCAAACACAGGCATTTCCATTATCAATCCTTCCGGCCCGAACAGTCCGGATAATACCGGCCTGTGGGTGTACAACCGTGAGCTGTGGATCGCCCATGGCGGGGTCAACGGCTATAACCGCCGCGGAAGCAATGCCGGACTCTCGCATTTTCAGAATGAGGAGTGGAAAACCTATCACCCATACAACTACGGCCCGTTCCAGGACAGTGTGTATGATTTTCTTGATGTGCTGAAGGATACGCGTACGGGAACTCTTTATGCAGGTACGTATAACAGCGGATTGTTCGAATTAAAGTCGGATGGAACCGGGCGAATAATCAAACAGGGCGACCTGGATTTTTGCCCCGGCAATGTCAATGGCTACTCGGCCAGCAGTCTGACAATGGACGGCAGCGGCAATCTCTTTGTCACTCAGCTAAACGCCAACAACGAAATTGCCGTACTAAGCTCTGGTGGATCCTGGTATCATTATCCCGTCGCCTCCTATGGCCGCCTTCCCGCTTATCGGCTGGGATTTGGAATTTTAATTGACGACTACAACCAAAAGTGGTTTTACAGCGCTATTAATGGTGGTGTTATCGTTTATGATGACAACGGTACCCCAGACAACCTTTCCGATGATCGTCAGGGCCAGCTTACCAGTGCAAAGGGTCAGGGAAACCTGCCCAGCAATACGATCCGATGTATGGCGAAGGAGAGAGACGGAGCCATCTGGATAGGAACGGACGCGGGCATTGGAATTGTAAACTGTCCTACCGGAGCGATCGATCATACCTGCGATGCCGAGCTTCGCATCGTACAATACGATCAGTTTGCCGGATATCTTTTCAGCACGGAATCGGTGAGGGCCATTGCCGTCGACGGCGCCAACCGTAAATGGATAGGTACCCTTAACGGCGTCTGGCTTCTTTCTTCCGATGCAAGCAAGATCCTGAACCGATTTACAGTTGATAACTCACCTCTTCCTTCCAACATCATTCAGAAGATCGCAATTGATGGCGCCACCGGTGATGTGTATATCGGCACAGATCAGGGGCTGGTTTCCTACCGGGCAGAGGCAACTGATGGCGGCAGCGTAAACGGGACTGTCCAGACCTTTCCGAATCCCGTGCCCTCCGGCTATACCGGCCAGATAGCGATCAGAGGGCTGGTCACGGATGCCGACGTGCGAATTACAGATATTGCCGGTCAACTCATCTACCGTACAAAAGCAACTGGCGGACAGGCCGTCTGGAACGGCCTCGACTACACCGGCAACCGGCCCCAAAGCGGCGTTTGCCTGATCTTCATTACAAACAAGGATGGTACCCAGACCAGTGTTGGTAAATTGCTGTTCATGCACTAATCCTGTTCGTTCCATGAGACCTGTATTTCTGTTGACCGCTGCGCTCTGCCTTTTCGCATCCTGCAAGAAAACGGTAGACGGACCAGAGCCCAGCTTCTGGCGCCTGGGTAATAAGACCTATCTGCCTGCTTCGGTCGTCCGCTCTGCAAATGCCATCTATGGCAATGACTCAGCCGGCCTCGTCTCCCTTCATTTCAATAGCCTGCCTGCAACCGGGGGCACCTATACATTGGACTTCGCGGAGGTCAGCATTGGCGAATTCTATTCGGGAGGCCCCGCGACTGCTGAGGTGTCCGTGACCGGAGGAAAGCTAACTGTCGATGTCCACAACATCTGGATGCGGCATTTGCCCATGCTGCAGGATAGCCTGCAACTTGAGGCCCATCTGGTGGAACAATAATAACGGCCGCTTCATGGTGATCACCACTCAGAGCATTGTGCTGCGATCTATTCGATACGGCGAGACCAGCCTGATCAGCACACAGTTCACCCGCTCCTCAGGCGTACAGGCTTATATGGTACAGGGCATTCGCTCGCCCTCTGCAAAAGGCCGCAGCAGCAGAGCCGGCTTGCTGCAGCCGGCGACACTACTGGACATTACGGCTTATCACAAACCTCAGGGCAACCTGCAGCGACTGAAAGAATTTTCGCCTGCGCTCATCTACAACAGCATTCATCAGGAAGTTATCAAAAACAGCATTGCTCTCTTTTCCGTCGAGCTGCTGCTGCGCCTGCTTCCGGAAGCTGCTCCGGCTCCGGAATTGTTCGACTTTTCTATGGAATACTTCCACCAATTGGACTTGCAGGCTCCGGAGTCAGTGGCAAACTATCCCTTGTTTTTTGTCCTGGAATGCAGCCGCAATCTCGGTTATGAACTCGCAGGTGTGTGGAGCGAAGAAACTCCTTACCTGAATCTGGCGGAAGGAGGGTATACCGCTAATCCTCCTAAAGACGGCACGCCAGTGACGAGCTCCGATGCACACGCGCTTGCCTTGCTGGCGCAGGCCCGTCAATTCGATCAACTCTCCCGCATCCAAATGAATAGCGGGATGCGGCAACGGCTTCTGGAATGGTTCCTCGAATTTCTGCACCGCCACACCGATCACATGCAGGCCCTGAAATCGCTTGCTGTCCTACAGACGGTCCTCCATGGCGTCTGATGAGCCCATATGCTCGCTTTTCGCCGAGTCATTTTGCTTCCCTGCAAAACCCAATCGCCTGGACATACGCCGCAAATAGGCCTTGAAAAAAGAAAATTGTCCAAACGGAATACTGACTGTCAATACGGCCAGCGGCCAGATAAGGCTGACTATTAAAAGGTAGACCAACCAGTAGAATACACCTTTTTCCATTTCCAGGAAGTGCATCAGCTTTCTGGCGGCAATTCCGCTTAAAGAGCCGGCCACCGCAAAAGTGCAGAGGACCAGCACCACACGAATGGTGCTTAGCTCCCAGCGCTGCCTGAGCTTTTTAAACATAGTGCTAAGGTATTGTAGCTTCGCTGAATGCTGCGAATAGTGCTATTGACAATCCTTTTGGGACCCATTTCTCTTTCTGCTCAGCCCCCTGCATATCCTCAGAACTTCTTCCGGAACCCTCTGAATATCCCTATCCTTCTTGCCGGCAATTTTGGAGAATGCCGGCCGGGACATTTTCACAGCGGCCTCGACATTAAGACAGAAGGTCGTGAAAACCTTCCGGTGTACGCGGCGGCCGATGGATATGTTAGCCGTATCAAACTGGAACCAGGTGGCTTCGGTCACTGCATTTACATTACTCACTCGAATGGCTATACCACACTCTATGCGCATTTGAATGATTTTGCCCCGGCCATCGGGAAATATGTGCACCGGAAGCAGTACGAAAATGAAAGCTGGACCCTGGATCTAAGCTTTACTCCCGATCAATTCCCGGTACGGAAGGGAGATCTGATCGCATTCAGCGGGAATACCGGAGGCTCTACCGCTCCCCACCTTCACTTTGAAATAAGGGACAACAGGACCGAGCACCCCCTCAATCCGCAGCTGTTCGGGTTCGACATCAAAGACAAGAAAGCTCCGGTCATTAGCCAGCTCGCCATCTATGACAGAGCAGCTGCATCCCTTCCGCCCCAGCTGCTTCCCCTCAGAAAGATCGGCAACACTTACTATCCTGAGAAAGACACCATTCCCGTCCTGAGCCCTGATCCTGGTCTTGGTATTGTATCGGATGACTTTATGGAAGGAAGCGATAATACACTGGCCTTCTATACTGCCGAGTGGTACCTGGATGATTCCCTCCAGGGAAAGATCGTGCTCGACGATATCGGCTATGAGGAAACCCGCTACCTGCATGCATTTGCTGACTATGGCGTGAGGCAGCGGCAAGGTCCCTGGGTGCAGCGCCTATATCGTTTGAAAGGGAACAGATTGGGGCACATTTACGAATCCCTCAACAGCCGCCAGGGACTGATTCCGCTGGGAGATCCGGGGAATCACCGCGTTCGCATCGACTTAAAGGACGCATACGGAAATTCTTCTGAGCTGAGATTTACTGTCAGTAGACATCCTGGAAACGAAGAAGGAGGGTGCAGCGGCAGGCTGGCTCGGGCAAACCAGATCAACAAACTCGAGATACCCGGCGCGTACTTTTACCTTGACGAACAATCCCTGTACGACGACGCCTGCCTGACCCTCGGAACATACCCGGATAGCAATGCGGTATCTCCGCGGTTTACCATCGGCAGTCCGGACATACCCGTTCACCATTCCTTTGATCTATACCTGAAACCCGACAAGCTGGTGCCATTCGCCCTACGGAGCAAGGTGGCCTTGATCTATAGTGATGGGAAAGATCAGAGTGGACGGGCTGCAACGCTCTCAGAAAAAGGTCAGTATAAAGCTTCGGTCAGGGCTCTTGGGGATTACCGGCTGGTCATTGATACAACGGCACCAATAGCCAAGGCAATAAATCCGAATAGAGCCGAATGGACAAAAATCCGAAGCATTGCATTTAGAGTGACGGATAATCTAACCGGAATAAAATCATTTCGGGGGGAGCTGGACGGGAAATGGCTCCTCTTTGAGCAACAGGACAAGACCTGGACCTATGTCTTTGATGAACACTGTCCTAAGGGCAAACACGAGCTCGTTATCCGGGTGAAGGATGAAAACGATAATCAGAGAACGATGCACTATACATTTACCCGCTGATAGATCATGTTGCGCATTTTCACCTCCATATTAAAATTGCTAAGCACTTTCGCAACTAATAATAAATCCGACAACATGCTTAAGAGCGGTACCGCGGCTCCAGATTTCAGCGTCAGCGATCAAAATGGAAAAGCCATTTCACTCCGGGACTATAAGGGCAAAAAAGTGGCGCTGTTCTTTTACCCGAAAGATAATACACCAACCTGTACTGAACAGGCGTGCAACCTCCGTGATAATATTTCAAAACTGAAAAAGAAGGGGATTGCCGTACTGGGCGTAAGTGTGGACAGCGAACGAAAGCATAAGAATTTTGAGAAGAAGTTCAAGCTGCCCTTTCCGCTTCTCGCAGACACAGACCACCAATTGGTAGATGCTTTCGGCGTATGGGGAGAAAAGACCCTCTTTGGTCGCAATTACATGGGCACCTTCAGGACTACCTTTCTGATAAACGAAAAGGGCATCATTGACCACGTCATTGAAAAGGTAAAAGCTACGGATCATGCCGCTCAAATCCTGGATACCTGGGGCCTGTAAGCTCGTTTCATGAAGAAAATTATCGGCTATCTCAGGGACTATTTCCGGAACGACTGCAATTATCCCTACCTGATCATTCTGATGGTCCTGTTGGGCGCGGCTACCTATCTGAACTTCTTCGTGCTCTCTGAGGATGTCTGGATCAAGGCTGATCCCGATTCGGGCAGAAGGCTCTTGAAATACCTGGCAGGCTATTTCTGCATCTTCGGAGGCGCTTACCTGGTACTCTGTCTAGTCGACAAAGACCGCCGGCTCCGCTCGCCCCATCTGTGGGGCCTCATATTGCTTGCTGTCATACTCTTCAGCCTGAGGGCCTGGTATAAGCCGGACGTGTTCCTGCAGTCACAGAAGATTCCGTTCACGTACACCACGCTGATCTACAAGCTTGTCATTAATGCGACCGGCTTCGTCTTCCTTTTCATTCCGATTGCCATTTATTGGTTGCTTGTAGACCGAAAACGTGAACAGTTGTATGGGTTTCATGCAAAGGGAGTCGTTCTGTGGCCCTATTTCATATTGATACTCCTGATGCTGCCCCTTCTCTTCGCAGCGGGCTCCCAGCCTGACTTCCAGCAAATGTATCCGAGAGCGGCCCACCTGTTTATTCCGCGCAGCGACAAGTTCTGGTTGAGCGGCACTCTTGCTTATGAGAGCATCTATAGCGTCGACTATGTGGTAACCGAATTCTTCTTCCGGGGCTTTCTCATTATCCCCTTTGCCCGGATAGCAGGCCCTAAAGTCATACTTCCAATGTGTGCCTTTTATGTGTCCATTCATTTTGACAAGCCGCTCGGAGAATGCATCTCGTCCTTTTTCGGAGGCTTGCTGCTGGGCGTACTTTCATACCGGACGAAATCCATTTATGGCGGAGTTATCGTTCATCTTGGAATCGCCCTGGCAATGGAACTGGTTGGCTGGTGGTACATGCACGGATAGCGGCGGATCAGAACCGGAACTTCACGCTTCCGAAGATGCCAAAATACCGGGCTCTATCCTCGCTGGCGAGTGGCTTCGGGGTAACTCTCCAGATGAAGTCAAGTCGGAAAAGCTGCAGGATGTTCTCAACACCTGTACCCACTTCGATATAGGGATTGCTTTCCAGGGTCCTGAACTGATAGCCTGTTGGTTTCAGGTTCAGTGCCTTATTCTCATCACTTAGTGATCCGATGATTCCCTTTGCTGTCCAGAACTGCCGCAGCTTCGCCTTCCTCAGATAAGGGATGTAGTTGAAGATGCCGCCCCCTATGCTATGCTCAAAATTGAAACCCGCATATTGGTCAGAAATAAACTCATAGCGGTTCATCATGTTGAACGCAAAGCGATTGTAATAGTAGAACTCGTTCCCCGGGGCCACATCCAATAGCGGGTAGGGGAGCGTACCAAAGGTCTTTCCTGCAAAGACATTATAGTACACGCTTCCAAAAGGCGCGATCTTAACATTATCCGAAACGGACAACGAAGCCTTCTCGTATTCATAGTTACTGCCCAGCACATTGCGCACGCCCACCGAAAGACGCAGCTCCGGAATCGGCCATTTGGACCCCAGGCTCTGCCGGAAATAGTGCGACTCAACGAAATTTTCTTTGAAGGCATATCGCAGCCTCAGGCCAACCACCGAGCTGGTAATCTGATCAATGTCATGCCCTTCGTCGTCTTTAAAAATGCCCGCCTTTGGAAGCGGCTCATATGGATTGAACGTGCGTCTCTGTAGTGTGAGCATATGTGAGAGGCCGCTGAAATACTCCCGGTAGAACTCGAACCGGGCATCATCCACAAACGCATACTTGAACGGGACATGATGCTTCCGCGCAATGCTTCCAAAAATATTGTCTACTCCCACCTGGTTATCATAATAGCTGTTGCTTCGGTCAATGTCATGCCGGTATGAAGCGAACAGATACGTGCGCGGCTCCCTGTTCAGGATCCAGAAGGCATCGCCATAGTATTTATATTGCTGGTCCTTTGTTCCGTAGGCAACATATCCGCTGAGGCGAATGTCATTCCATAATTGCTGATTCGTGGCCAGACCCAACCTGATCCTCGCTCCCTCTATCGAGTTGCTGCTATAGATATTGTAGTAGGGGCCTACATCGAAAGCACCCACTTTTATATAGCCCCCAAAAATAAATTTCAGAGTGGCTTTGAAACGCTTGAACACCGGAAGATCATTCAGGGTATCGATCATTCCATAAATGGCTATCTCATTTTTTGACAGCGTATCCGGGCGAGCGGAGTTCCAGAATGCATCGCCTTGCTCCCTTGCAGTATCTGCGACCTCCACATCCTTGTGAAAGTCCGGATTATCCAGCACCTGATCTACGCTGCTGTCGTCGGTAACAATCTTGCTGTACGTAGTTGCCTTTCGACCGATGAACCCCGGCAGTCGCGGACTGTAGGGCAGATTAAAATCACTGACGAACTTATCCTTCACAGTAAACCAAAGCGAATCATGTACGGGTGCAGCTTCCTGATACAGACTGATCCGGCTTACGAAATTGATGTTGGCATTCTTTGGTACTTCCAGGGAAATGCGTTGCAGCGCATAGACCGAATCCACCACCCAGAAATCGCCAAAGAAGCAATTCTCCCCGGTTCTTCTTGGACGGAAGCTGACGAGAATAATCGGATGCCCATAAGCGGTCTGGGTATCCTTGATCCGGTACTTGTAGTAAAATGCCCCATTATCTGAGATGGGGGAGATAAAGGACTTGTCAAGAACCGGAATGAAATTATTGTACGCATTTACGTTTTGATAGTTGGACCCCAGGAACTGATCCACACTTTCATTCTTCACACCCTTTATGTGAGTCGCCCGAATGAACTCTCTGGTCTTCTTCGGTGATTTGCGGTAGTAATAATCCGATAGTGTTTCTGTCAGGAAGAACGGAAGGAATGGTCGCTCTTCGGTTGTAGTATCGAGGTTGTTATAGATGAAGCTGAACTTTTTGATCATTGGCACCGGGAGGCTTTCAAACTGCTTCTTGGTAAGATTCCGGATGTCGACCTCCAGCTTGTTGTAGACCTGGTAGTGGTAGTTCTTAAGTCTGTCCGGATTGTTGGCCGGCTTTGCCGCAATGATCTTCTTCAACAATGTGATTGCCGGATCCTCACCGGCATGAAATACAAACTCACTTAATGCTGCAGCCTCGCGCGTCAGTTCAATAAGCATTGTAGGGTGGTGATCCGGTCCCAGGCGGATACGCCTGTTAAATGCCGAATAGCCGATTGCTGTCACGCGTAACGTGTCGCCTGGCTGCTTTTCGAAACTCAATGAGAACTTTCCATCCAGGTCGGCAGGGATCCCCACCTGTGAACCGGGAAAGAAGACGGTCGCAAAAGGGACGCCTTCTCCGGTGGCCTTGTCGCGGACGATGCCTGATAGCTCATAGCTGCCGCCTGTGCCCGCTGAGGGGGCATTGGCCGTATGTGATGACGTATCCGTTATTGGCTTGCGCACGGTGTCAGCAACAACCGCATGACCTGTGTCGGGAGTATGTAGAGGGGAGTCACTACCTATGACAGGCAGCTGATGATTGAGGCTGTCAGCAACATGCACGAGGGAATCTACCAACTGCTTATCCCTGGCGGTCTGGGCCCGGGAAAATCCTGGAAGCAAGGCAAGAATCAGTAAGAAAAAAAAACAGTGGGTTCGGTACATAATCTTATCTCACGGTCTCAAAAATAGCGTCTAATGCATCCGTATCACAATAAGGCTATTGGACTTCCAAAAATTATACCGTTTTCTGATATTCTGTAGCTTTCACAAATCCTTACATTTACGCCCTCAGTATGGATTTGCAGAATTTCAGGCGGCGCGCTGCCCGCAATAAGAATGGCCTAGTAGCATTTTTACAAAAGCTGGATGAAATAGTACCGGAAGACATGCCGGAGATCGTAGCAAAGGCCGATGCCGAAGTTTGGGCGCACACCGATTGCCTGACTTGCGCCAATTGCTGCAAGACGATGACACCAACCTATAATTCAAAGGATATCCAGCGTATTTCCGGACACCTGGGGATGAGCCCAAAAGAGTTCAAGGCCAAATGGTTGCATCAGGATGAAGACAATGGCGACTGGGTAAATAATGAAGTCCCATGCCAGTTTCTGCAGCCCGACAATAAATGCGGCATTTATGAAGTCCGGCCACTGGACTGTGCCGAATTTCCGCACCACAACAAAAAACCCTTTGACGATTACAATGACACGTTCATTGGTAATATTACCCGTTGCCCGGCGACCTATGAGCTTGCAATGAAGCTGAAGAAGGTTGTAGAAAGGGACTACGAGTACTAAATAAGATTGGACGACCAGATCGTTCTGTTCCCTTACCTATTTCCGGATAACCACCTTCGTGCCGACGTTTACGAGCGTAAACAGCTCTTCAATATCCTTGTTCTTCAAGGCGATGCATCCGTCGGTCCAACCGATACCCAACTGTATCATGTCGTCGCCTCCCGGCCATATGCCGTGAATACCGACGTCCCCTCCAATCTTCGCCGAGGCCGGCAACTGACCCGCAGCTTTCAATCGGTTGAAGCGCGCAAACGATGAGTCATTGGGGTAGTTCAGGCCCATAAACTTGTCGTACTTCGAGCCCGGATTCTTACTGGCAATCTTGAACGTGCCTTCCGGAGTACAGCGGTCGCCTTCCATCAGCTTATTCTGGAGCGGGTTCGGACCAAACACCGCCTTATAGGCCCGGATGAGTTTCTTGCGGTACCATACCTGTAACACATAATCGCTCTTCTTGATCAGGATCACCACAGAATCCTTCCGTAAGGTGTCGGGCCTGATAGGCACAAACACACCGATTGCCGCCTTCTTAGGCTCAATGATCGTCTGCGTCACCCGCATCAGTCCTTCGTTAAACTGAACAACGCGCACGATATTGCCACGGCCATCACTGTACTCATCCAGCACCTTTATATTAGTAGGGCGAGGCTGCGCCTGCAGCATCATGGGAATGCAGCAAGTCAGTATCAACAATGCACAGCGAAGTATTGCAGAAAAAGGAAGTCGATTCATAGCACGCATCTGGACGAAACTAACCGTTTTATGACAGAATAGTTGTCGGATTTTAGCGGGCAAAAATACCCGCCTTCAAAGTCCGGCCTTCCCGAAAGCGTGTTAATTCACTTTCTTATGGCTTGCTTATAAATGGGAACTGTTGAACAGGGCTCTCCGTACATCAGGGATTTAACCACTGGCCGTAAACGTGCGCTTGCTGCCACGTACGCGGCTTCAGGTACCGCCACATCCCCGCAGCCCTTGAGAACGACCCGTTGCCCCACATACTCAGCAGGATCGATCTGTGCGATCAGGGAAGTAATGACCATATCTCTCAGCGTTCCCTGAGCTGCAAAATGGACCGAAGCTGCGAACGGCTGCAGGTACGACGCCACCAGCATATAGGCCCATACCGGCACTATAGCATCTGCGCTGCACATAATGCCTGTGTGTTTTCCCTCATAAACGCTCCAGTCAAAACTCTGTAATGCCGCGCGAAAGTCCTTTTCCTTCAGGATCATTTCCATGAACAGCAAGGGCTTGATATCAAACTCTGCCAGCGAACCTTCTCCAGGTACATACCCAGACAGATCAAGCGTCATGATACCGCTCTCGGCAACCTTATTTCTGAACGGTTCGGTTCCCGGAATGTCCTGCTGAATAGCCATCCTGCAAAATTACGCTGCGGGCATGGGCCCAACTAAAAACATCCCGGATATCCGGGATGTTTTTATCAATTGTTGTATTGGGATAATACTAGAAAAGGTTATCCGCCTTGATCACCACTTTGCCCTGCTTGCGAATGGCCTGGCTCAAAGCCTGGGGCAATGCGTTCTTCATCTGCATATCCTGCATCCTGGCCTGGGTCTGAATGGCCTGTGGATCGCTCACAGCCGGTGGAACAGGATTGCGACGAGTCAGGGAAATAAAGTATACGCCCTCCTTACCAATAATAGCGGGAGACATGGCTCCAACCTGGAATTGCTCATTAAATGCATAGCCAACTACTCGCGGCTCATATCCGAGGTTAGCAGTGAATGAGGCAGTACCGGCAACGGAATCGGCCATTTGTACTTGCTGACCACTCTGTTGAGCGATCGCATCGAGGCTCTGACCACCCTTGTATTTGGCTACCAGCATATCCGACTTCTTTTTGTTGCGAACCATTGTCTCCACCTGCGCCTTGGTTGCAGCGTCCAGGGTCCGGAGTCCGGCTTCGTTTACGCTGGCAAGTTTTGCAACTACATACTTATTCTCCAGGTGGATCGGGTCGCTTACCTCTCCAACCTTGGCGCCGTATGCCCAGCGAACCACGTCACGGGAAGCATCCAGTCCGGGAATGACGTAATCACCACCCTTGAGGTTATCTGCTGTACGCTTATTCACGCCTTCCTTCTTCACCGCTGCATCAAATGCGGCGCCTGTGCGATTGCGTCCGGCAAACTCATTGGCCTTCGCAAACTGTGCCTGGTCGGCCTTGGTCCCAATATTCAGCGCTTTGGTAATAGTCGCCAGCTTAACATTCGGAGCAAAGTTCTTTTGATCGGTAATGCGGATTATGTGCCAGCCAAACTGCGTCTTCACCTCTTTCAGGTCGCCCTTTGCGCCCATGAATGAAGCCTCGTTGAATTCCGGAACCATGGTGCCATAACCGAAGTAACCGAGGTCGCCACCTTTCACCTTGGAGCCCGGATCATCCGAATACTTCGATGCCAGTGAGTCGAAATTGGCTCCGCCCTTGACAGCGGCGAAAATGCTGTCTGCCCGCTGATGCGCGAGTGTATCGCTCAATCCATTCGGATTTTGCTGGCTGGCAATGCTGATAAGGATGTGCTGCGCCTTCACGGAATCCGGCAGCTCACGACGCTCAATAACTTTCACCATCTTATAGTTACCGGCATCGAAGAACGGACCGTACACATTTCCAACGGCACCTTTCAGGATCGTGTCGGACATCGGCGACATATAACGGGCCTTGTTGACAAATGCAGGGACAAAGCGCTCGTCAGAATTGCGGTTCACGAAAATCTCGTTGTCTGCGGTAGCGCGGAACTCCTCCTTGATCTTCTCCAGCACACCCAATGCTTTGGCAGTATCGTCAGCGCCTGGGAATACATCATACACGACATAATCAATGGAACGGGTCGGCTGATCAACCTCAAACTCGGCCTTGTGCGCGTTCATATACTCCTTCAATTCTGCGTCGGTAACAGCAGCCTGCGCATCCGGGATCAATGTAAGCGGAAGCTTCACATAGCGGAATGCCGCCTGCATGTCTGCAATCTTGTTATTATGAACCATCACTGCTTTCGGGGTATACACAGAACCCGCCAGCATTGAATTGTATTTCTGGATCAGCTTACCGCGAACCACAAATTTCTTGAGTGCCTGCCACTGCTGGCCGAGCTCCAGAAGCCTTGGTTCTTCGCCACCCTTAGCCTTTACCTCCTGCTCAAACTGACTAACCATGCGCGGATCAAATTGCTGCGACTGGAAGATCGTAGTAAAGAATCCCTGTACGGTCTGGTCGGGATTTGGTCCGGAGATCATATCCTTCTGCTCGGACTCGCTAACAGTGATGCCCAGCTTGTCACACTCCTTCATGATCAGCCGCTCAGAGATCATCTGATCAAGCACCTGCTGACGAAGCTGAGCCTGCTCCTGCTCGTTCAGCTTCTGCCCCTTGCGGAAAATTTCAGAAAGGCTGATGTAGTCCCTGGACATTTCAGAAAACTCACGGACATCAATCTTGTCGCCATTGACTGAAGCAACACTGGTATCATGACCGAAAAGATTAGAAAAGCTACCGTTGATGCCTTCTGATACGATGAATGCTACCAGTGAAAGTCCTATGATACCGCCTGCAATTTTTGCATACTTATCCCTGATTTTCTGAATTACCGACATAGAGGAGTGTGTATAATTATATTTTTAAAGGAGCGCAAATTTATAGGAAATGTCGTAAAGGTGCAGGTTTATTAGTGTCATTTCAGAAGCATAACAGGACAATTAAGAATTAAGAATTAAGAAATTAAGAATTGTATCAGGTCAGCTTGCTCAGCGCATCTGAAGGCAGACGCTATTCCGGACAAATTGCAAGATCCCGGTGTGGATATCGAAGCTGCCTGCCGCGAATCCTCGCGGTACACCCGGGAACCAATAGATGGATTTCTATCTATCTTCACTCACGACATAAAGTTTATTTTGTTGAATCTTTAATTTCCTAAGAGGAAACAACGCAGCTGCTCTTGTCGTCAACACTAAACATCTAAAAACAATCCAATGGCCCAACCCAAACATTGCTTCGTCGTAATCGGATTTGGAAAAAAAGTAAGCTACGCGAATGGAGTAGCGCGTACTCTGGATCTGGACCAGACTTTTTTTAAGCTTATCAAGCCGGCTTTTGATGAAATGGGCATTCCTTGCCAGCGGGCCTGCGATATGAACGTTTCCGGAAGCATTGACCGGGTTATGCTCAGAGCCATCAAACGCTCAGAGATCGTGATTTGCGATATCTCTTGCCTGAATGCGAACGTGATGTGGGAAACGGGCGTTCGGCATGCCCTGAACGCACGACACACTATTCTGATTTCTGAAAAAGTGCAGCTTGCCGCGATTCCCTTCGATATCAGCCATAACGTGATTCAGCCATATGAACATTCTGAAACGGGGATTACAGATGAGGAAGCGAAGCGATTCAAAGACCTGTTGATCGATCTGGTGGGGAAACTGGATGAAAACACGAATGAGACCGACAGCCCTGTCTATGAAATTCTCGGAAAAGATCTCGGCTGGAATCCGGATGACGAAAATGAAGCACCTGCCGAATCGATGGCCAGCCTGATGGACCGGGCTGAAAAAGCCAAGAAGCAGAAGGACTGGGGCCTCGCACTCGAGCTTTTCGGCCAGGCTAAAGAGCGGGCCAAAGATTCGGCCGTCCTTAAGGACTCTCTTCCTCTCATCATAAGCCGGCTGGCACTTTGCACCTATCAAAGCAAACAACCCTCAGAGCTGCATGCGCTGATCAAAGCGCAGGTCATCCTCGATGAATTAAAGCCTAAGCAGACGATCGATATTGAGGTGCTTGGACTCAGTGGAGCGATCAACAAACGCCTTTTTCAGCTCGAAAAAAAGCCGGAGTACCTTGATGAGTCCATATGGTTTTACGAGAACGGCTTCCGGCTAAAGCAAGACTATTATAATGGCATCAATGAAGCATTTATGACCTACAAAAAGGCGGAGATGCAGAAAGCTGATGGAAATGATGAATGGGAAGACACTAAGGCAGACGCAGAATCGATCGGTAGAAAGGTGCTGAAGGTTGCACTTGCATTGGAGGCAGAACCCGACTTCGAAAAGAAGCAGGATGCCGTGTGGATACTATACACGATTGCGGAAGCCTACAATTATAAGAATGACAGTGCGAAGATGGCCGAGTACGAGGATAAGGCTAAGGCAGTTGCGACCGCTACACATGACACATTCGCTACGAGCTCCTACGAAGAACAAAAGGCGAAAATCGCGGTTATAATGGCCGCACTTGAGTGACGAGTTCTGTTTTTGTCTTGTGGTTTGAAAAAGACAAAGATGTTGACCGCTTAAACCATCCTCATGTCGCCTAACCTGGTTCGCAGACTCAAAACCCTGGCATTTATCTGCCTGTTCTCGAGTTGCGCGGGGATTATGTATGAGCTGATCGACGCGGAAAGGATCACACACATGAGCATCCTCCTTGGATTCTCGCTCGGGCTGGTCTTCGGGATTCTCGAATTGTTTCTGTTTGCGAAAGCCGAAGCACGCTTTCGCCAACTTTCATTTACCCGGATCATGGTGTTTAAAGCGGTATTGTATACTGCCATCATTCACCTGGTGATCATTGGCCTGAATATCGTCATTGGCTTGGCAGACGGCCGGAAGCTGAGTGAGCTCCGTCTCCTGGTCAGTTCCAGATCGATGATGGTTTTAGTGATCTATACCCTGGTAATGTATGCCCTGCTGCTCTTCTTTTTGCAGATCAACCAGCTGCTGGGAGATGGTGTGCTCTGGAAGTTCATCCTCGGCAAATATCATCGTCCCCGTGAGGAAGAGCGCATATTCATGTTCCTCGACATGAAGTCGTCCACGACGATCGCCGAGCAGCTTGGACACGTGCGCTTCTATCGTCTGTTGAATGAGCTCTTCCACGAGATCTCAAAACCTGTCCTCGAGACCAAGGCAGAGATCTATCAATACATCGGCGATGAAGTTGTGCTAACCTGGCAGGTCAAGGAAGGTCTCGAAAACTCGAATTGCCTGAAGGCCTTTTTCATGTTCCGGGACAGTATCAACAGGAATGCCGAGAATTATTTGCAAACTTTTGGAGTGAAGCCGGAGTTCAAGGCGGGATTGCATTTCGGGAAAGTCGTGAGCGCACAGATCGGCGATCTGAAACGCGAGATCACTTACAATGGCGATGTGCTGAATACGACATCGAGAATACAGAACGAATGCAATACCTACCAGCGTGATTGCCTCGTGTCTGGCGCCCTGATGAACCGCCTGATATTAAAGAATGGCTTTCAATGGGAACGAATGGATTCGGTGACGCTTCGTGGTAAGGAGACAGAAGTGGAGCTGTTCAGTGTCTTCGATACGCATTGACGAATGCGTTCGCCAAATAAGGAACATTAACGCTTCTTCTTTTCGGGGAATCCTCCCGGCCTCATACCTTTGCCATCCTAAAACCGGTGCGACCAATCCATGTAAAATAATTTCTTTCCAGCTTTCTCAGGGCCCCCGCTGCGCGGCCCCGATCGTTCACTCTAAAGGAAAGAAATTATGATTGGCATCCAAAGCCTGAGTTATATCCATCCCAACCGGGAACCGCTTTTCGAAAACCTGGACTTCCGCGTTCCAAGCCGGCAAAAAGTTGCTCTGATCGGAAATAATGGTGCGGGAAAGTCCACGCTCCTTCGCCTCATCGCGGGCATTCTTGAGCCATCCGGCGGCAAAATTGAAGCCGGCGACATCCCCTATTATTTGCCTCAGGTATTCGGACAGTTCGATACGCTGAATGTTGCACAGGCGCTAAATATTGAAGCCGGGCTTGAAGCCTTACACCAGATTCTCTCGGGCAATGTTTCAGAAGGGCATCTCTCAGTGCTTAACGACGATTGGGACCTGGAGGAACGATCGCGCGAAGCCATGCAATTCTGGAAGATTCGCCATTTGGACTTTCAGCATCCGATGGCGCTGCTAAGCGGTGGCGAAAAGACGAAGGTCCTACTTGCTGGTGTACTGATACACCAGCCATCGGTGTTATTGCTCGACGAGCCCAGCAATCATCTCGACCAGACAGGCCGAAAACTACTGTACGATTTTATCCGATCCTACTCGGGCACCCTGGTGGTCGTCAGCCATGACCGTAGCCTGCTGAATCAGATGGATACTGTACATGAACTGAGCCGCCAGGGAATTCGTACGTACGGGGGCAACTATGAATTCTATGTGGCACAGAAGCAAATCGAGCTGCAGGCGTTGAAGCAGGATCTGCAGAACACGGAAAAGACATTGAGAAAAGCCAGAGAGTCTGCGCGCGAAACCATAGAGCGTCAGCAGAAGCTGGATGCACGTGGCAGGAAAAAGCAGGAAAAGGCCGGAACGCCCACAATAGCTTTGAATACGCTGAGAAATAATGCAGAGAAAAGCACCTCCCGCATCCGGAATGTTCACGGTGAAAAGATTGACTCCATATCCAACAACCTGAACGAATTGCGCAGTGCACTTCCGGAGAGGGAGAAAATATCGCTGGGCTTTGATGACGCTTTGTTGCACAAGGGAAAAACGTTGGTAACTCTTCGAGGGGTCAACCACGCTTATGGCGCAGACAAACTCTGGAGGACATCACAGGACATACAGATCTTAAGCGACGAACGAATTGCCTTGCGTGGGTCCAACGGAACCGGCAAATCGACTTTGTTGCGCATCATTCTCGGAGATCTGCAACCCCAGTTCGGTGAAATCAAAAGGGCGGAATTCCGCGCCGTTTACATTGATCAGGATTACTCACTGATCGACGATCGCCTTGACGTTTATTCGCAGGCGCAGGTCTTCAACAACTCTCGTCTGATGGAGCACGAGATTAAGATACGGTTGGACCGATTCCTTTTCACAAAGGACTTCTGGGATAAGCCTTGTCACGCTTTGAGCGGGGGCGAAAAGATGCGGCTAATGCTATGTTGTATCTCTTTGGACAACCAACCGCCAGACATGATCGTTCTTGATGAGCCCACTAACAACCTGGACATACAGAACCTGGAGATATTAACCGCTGCGATCAGCAAATATCATGGGACGCTGATCATAGTATCTCACGATGATTATTTCCTGGAGCAGGTCCATGTAAAGCGCGCGATATACCTCAGCTAAGACCTATGCTCTTTGTAACACGCTGATACTCCAATGCGGGCTACCTTCGAATACAAATTTTGAATCATGCTTCGAATGAACCCAATTTTCGTTTTTGTTCTTCTCTTCACATTGTCCTGTACGGCCGCCCGGGCCAATGATATTGACACGCCTAAAAAGCAGTCTGTTTTTGACAGGATTACGAACGAGCTTCAGGCCTACCGGATAGACACCTCTACGCCGCCGGCCGATAATATTACTCGAACGATCCGGGAAATAAGGGAATTGCGCGGCGGATTCAATATCAACGAGGCTATTGAATACAAGATACAGGAGCTACGCAACAATCACCAGACACCAGAAGTTGACCTCAACAACCTCGCGATATACCTGGGTCAGGGAGAAGGCAGGAACCGTCTGGACAACGCGATCATCTGGATCTACCGAAGCACCTTTAATCTGAAAGAGCTAAAGCAGATCAAGGCATTTTATGCAACGTCGGCAGGACAGAAAATGGCTGAACGATTTCCCGTTCTGATGCTCAAATGCCTGGCCGCGGCACAATTACTTCAGGATGAATTCATGAAGACGAAAAGTCGATAGGGGATAGATCCAGAAATCTATATTCTGGTTTTACTGACAGTCACAAAGCCAAACAGCGACTTAATCCGTATATGTCATCTAACAAGCTTCAAACTCTTCTACGATGACAAACAAACAAATTGTCCAGAAAATGTATGTGGATTTCGGGCAGGGGAATATTCCCGGTATCCTGGAAGTCATAAGCGACGATGTCATTTGGGACACTCCGGGGCCTGAGATCATTCCCTGGGCGGGTGTACGAAACGGCAAGGCCGGCGCCATGGAGTTCTTCAGCCAGGTAGGTGGCTCTACCACTTATCAGAATTTTGAACCTCTTGCGTTTATTGAGGAGGGTGATAAGGTCGTTGCTCTTGGAAAGGCCGACTTTACTACGACGAGCACCGGCAAGAAAGGCAGCTCTCCCTGGATTATGGCCTGGACATTCCGTGATGGAAAAGCCACGCATGTAAAAAATCAATGGGATACATATGCCGTCGCCGAAACCCTGAAGTAACTTATCTCAGAAGACAGGCCGGTGGGAATTCCTTAATTGTTGCGAAGTTTCGCAATGTCTGTGATTTTGCCTTCCTTCCCGGAACATATTAGGCTTTGCATTTTTCCATTAGCTTTGGATCAAGCCCCTATACATGGAATTATCCAAACCCGACCAACCTGAATACAACACGCAGCTTCATCACACCATATCTCCGGATCAACTTCCAATAGAACGGGATCTATCACAGTTCCTTTTCGAAACAGTTGAACTTAGCCCTTTCATAGATATAGAAAGCTGGAAGCACTTCTTTGACACTATATCCCCGGATCCTTATATCAAGGAGGGCTATAGATATAAATCAATCGCCTGGTTCCGGATTAAGCATCAGGCAGCAGCAGCCATAGAGGGAATCGACGAACACATAGCTGCAGTCAATCAACTCAGCGATATCAGTCCGGAGGTTGCCCAAAAGTTCCTGAGCACGGCTCCGCCGGATTGGTGTTCTGAGGAAACCGGTTACTGTTGTTGGAACCTTCCCCAATATGCGTTGCAACAATCCATAAAATTCAACCCGGTACACGGTGATCTGCGGCGGGAATATCCACGGATCAGCAATACCATTACCGACAGTCGGGACTTTCAGCGCTTATTGGTCCATTATGCCGCGTATTTCGGTTGGAGCGATGCAATAGTGCTGATACAATTTCAGCGAGTGGATTGCACAATGGATCGCATCGGATTACCTGCCGTGGAGGGTTTTCACCAGGATGGCAACCGCCACGTTGGAATGCTGATTGTGAACAGAAATAATATCACGCCCGATTCAGGCGTCAGTCAATATGCGCTGGACGACAAGGGAAGAAAGACCGATGCTCTGGTGGTTAATAAAACTATCCCTGCCGGACAAATGATCTATTGGAATGATAAGCGACTCTGGCACTATGGAACGGAACTGAAGGTCGCCGATCCAAAGCTCAACGCTGGGCGAGGCTTTCGGGACATCATTCTTATGAGCGCAAAAACACCTCCGGCTAATATGCCGATGGGACCGGTACCGGATCAATACAGAGGCTAGGCCCTCAGGCGGCTGCTCCGCTTGTCCATACTCGCCAGCAAGGGATGAATTGGTTGACTATTTTAGTCAACTCCCACTTATCCCACAGCTTATCGCGTAAGAAAAATCGAGGAGTTTTAGTCCATATTGTTCAAGTTCCCTATCGGAATTCTTAAAGGACGATGCTTATGGGTATATTAATATCTAAAGAGAGAATATTATATTTACACAGCAGGACTTCTCATCAGGCACAAATCACTAATTGAATGAACAAGTCATCAAGCGTTCTGATTCTTTTTTCCACGCTGTTTTTTCTGCTGGCTGCAGGCGGCTGCAAACAGCAAAAACGCCTCAGTCCTGGAGAAGGCTTCATCAAGGTACCCGGAGGAAAAGTATGGTATCAGATCATTGGGTCGGGAGATAAGCCCCCCGTACTGGTCCTTCATGGAGGACCGGGCATTCCTCATTATTACCTTAAGCCATTAGCAGAGCTGGCACAGGATCGGTCAATAATTTTTTACGACCAGCTGGGCTGCGGCAAGTCGGACAAGATCACGGACAGCAGCATCATGACAATAGATCACTATGTCGAAGAGCTGAATCAGGTCGTACATCACCTGGGCTTAAGCGACTATGTGCTATACGGCCAGTCATGGGGGACGATGCTGGGAACCGATTTTTATCTGAAGCACCCCGATGGGATCCGTGCGCTGATCCTCAGCAGTCCGGCGCTGAGCATTCCGATGTGGCTAAAAGATGCCGATACGCTAATTGCCAGTCTGCCCGATTCCGTTCAACACGCCATTCGTAGCAATGAGCAGAACAAAACCTATGATGCTCCTGAATACCAAAAGGCCGTACAGACTTACTACCAGAATTTCGTAGCCAGAAAATTGCCCTGGTCGCCAGACATTGACAGCTGCTTTGCCCTGATGGGCGAAAACGTCTACAAATACATGGGAGGTCCGAGCGAATTCACAATTACCGGTTGCCTGAAATCTTATGATCGCACCGGGCGCCTCGGCGAAATAAAAGTGCCGACTTTATTCCTTTGTGGTGCCTATGACGAGGCGCGTCCATCTACCGTCAGCTATTACCACAGTCTGGTACCCGGATCTACTTTTGCCGTAATTGATAACGCAGGACATCTGACAACGCAGGATAATCCGGAACAGAATAATAAGCTCATCAAGGAATTCCTTTTAAAAACCGACAACCCGACGTCTAAAAACTAGTCATAATCCTGATCCTTAACCATAACCTATATATGCCTTATGAGAGACACAAAATCCACCCTGATCAACCGTTGGTTTACTAAAGTCTGGAACGAGGGAAGCGTTCAGGCCATCGATGATCTGATGAAAGACGACGCCATAGCGCATGGCATTACCGCGCCCGGGCAGAAGCCGGGCCCGGAGGGGTTCAAATCATTTTTTCATGATTTCAGAAGTCAGTTCCGCAATATCCATATAGATATCCAGGATGTGATTACTCAGGATGATATGGAGTCCGCCCGCACCTTTGTTACTGCAGAGCACATACCGTCAGGTAAAAAGGTGGAATTCTCCGGCTTGTGCATGTGCCGGATTGAAGGAGGGAAGATTGCTGAAGCCTGGAATAACTACGACTTCCTTACCATGCATCAGCAGCTGGGCCAGAAGCTGGTGCCGGCAGAGAATGCCTAGAGAAATTGCGTCTGGCAATTTCAGGGCCCGCCGAATGAACTGAGCGGCAGCGTCCGACTTAGGATTGCTGCAAACCTTTTGGCCGAATCCGGCATGAAGATTTTGTGCCCATTTTCCAAGGCTCCCCCTGGCATGCCAGCTACAATCTCAGAAGCATAATTGTTTGATTTTAGGGAAAGTGCCACATTTTTTCTGTCGTGCCTGTAACTTTTCGACCTGATCTGCGACTAGTATGCTAAACGATTCAGCATTGCAAAAGCAGGAGGTGGAAAAGGCCTTTGAGAAGCACATACGGGAACACGAATTATTGCTTCACAAAGTCTGCCGCATCTATGCCTTTACCGATGCGGACAGACAGGACCTCTTCCAGGAAATTGTCATTCAGCTTTGGAAAGCATATCCGCAGTTCCGGGGAAATGCCAGACTGAGCACCTGGATGTATCGGGTGGCGATCAATACTGCAATTACCGGTTTGAGAAAGAAGAAGGATTTTATTCAATCTTACGAGCCAGCTGATCTGCCGGTTCAGGCGGACGATGATCTTGCTAGCCTGGCGAAGGAAGATCAATCTAATCGCCTGTTTGCCGCTATTGAGCAGTTGAATCCTGTGGAAAAGGCGATCGTAATGCTATATATGGAAGACCGCTCCTACGAAGAGATGGAGGATATCCTGGGTATCCTTCAGGGAACTATACGGGTAAAAATGAGCCGTATCAAAGACAAGTTGCGTCAACTGACCCAAAACTAAGCGATCATGGAACTGGACGAATTGAAAGAGAACTGGAAACAAATCCCCGTACATAAAAATCAAAACACCGACATCATGGAAATTATCCAACACAAGAGCTATGGGCCTATCTCTGCCCTGAAAAGCGTATTCAGAAAGCAGATCTTACTGATGGCCATTATTCCTTTTGTACTTGTATTGACCAACTCCGATAATATACCTGGCGTATTAACAAGTGTTATGTTTTGGGGGTATGTAGCTTTTTGCTCGGGCGTAATCGCATTTGCATATTATAATTATACGCTGGCTAAGGCGATGGAGAATCTGAATGAAATGGTCCGCGTCCGACTCGAGCGGCAAATAGATTTACTGGAGAAGCGAATGAGATGGGAACTTATCGGATTGCGTTGCGCACTATTATTTTTCATTCTGCTGACCGAAATCGTTCCCTATTTCCAGAATTACCGGATGCTCAACAAGTGGCATTCGCTAAATCCACTTATTCGCTATGGGTGCTATGTTGCCTTGATTCTTATCCAATACTTTCTGAACAGAAAGCTGGCCCGCCAAAAGGTAAGCAGGCATATTGACTATCTTAGATCATTGGTACGGGAAATGCGCGACTGAACATGAAATCATCCCGGTCGCTTAACGAGCACTTAATATTTGGCATCCTTTTTGAAACTTGATAATTACCCCCCATAAACAGCCATTGAATCTTCTTTGGCGCAAGAGGCGGCCTTAGGGGCTGCCTCTTTTTCTTTCCGCCGGCTTCGCCCGGAAACCAGGGCTGGTTCCAGGAGCGATTTAGTTACAATCGCATTGCCACTCTTTGCCCAGGTCAATCACGGTAACGACCGTCTCTTCCGTATTACAGGGTGCAAATATGATCCTGACTTCCTGTCCATCATCGGTCATTCCCTCCACGGCATACCTGCGCGAACAGGAGGCTGTATTAAGCTCAGACTTTCGATAGTTTATTTTACCGTTTAGCAATATCTGACGGACTTCATTTTCAGAAATATGCCGGCATTTCATCCGGCAACGGGCATGCTTCGAGTAATTGATGACCGATGGATGCCTTATAAGTCCCTGTTCACTCCCAGTTTCCTGTCTCTTGTCCGATTGACGCGGAACATCATTTGTATTATGCCTTTCATTCTTCCTTTCGCTGCATCCTGAACGTCGAATGAACAGTGAAGCTATCAATAGCAGAACGATCAGAACCAATGCAGGCCAGGCCTTATTTCCGGGACTTTTTGACATACTGTTTTGGAGGCAAATTAATGCTTCCCTGAATTTATCGATGTCGACATTTTTTGTCCGACTCACCCGGATCAATAAATTGCCGCAATTTATTCATGATTGTATTACAAGATCTTATGATTGCTTGAATTGTTGCTACCGCGGTTGAGTGCTCTATGTAAATGTTGCGCACTTTTTTGTTGATCTATTCCACTTCGAATCAAATCTTGTGCACTTGACATCAAATCTTGTGCACTTGACATAAGATTCAATTTACTTCGAACGAAATCTTGTGCATTTGGAAATGGATTCATTTCACTTCGAACAAGATCTATTTCACTTCGAATCAAATCTTGTGCATTTGGAAATAGATTCAATTCACTTCGAACAAGATCTAGTTCACTTCAAACTAAATCTTGTTCACTTCGACATAGATTCATTTCACTTCGAACCAAATCTTGTGCACTTCGAACCAAATCTTGTGCATTTGAAAATAGATTCATTTCACTTCGAACCAAATCTTGTGCACTTCGAATCAAATCTTGTGCACTTGACATTATATCCACTTCACTTCGACAAATATTTGGTCCGAAATGGAAAGGATTTGGTTCGGACTGCGCTTCAAGTAAAAAGGTCGGAAAATCATTGGGTATGATTATCGTCTGGGCTTGAGTAAAATGCCTTTTTGGCAGCAGAATTCTCCCTTCAACTACGCTGATTTCTTCGAAAAAGAAAGTCCGGAAATCATGGATTTCCGGACTTTCATATAGATTATGCAGTCTTCAGAATTACGCTTCTGCCTTCTGCTGCTTTGAATACTTGATACGATCATTCTCATCGAGCATGATCTTGCGAAGACGAATGCTCTGGGGCGTTACCTCGATGCACTCATCCTGCTGAATATATTCCATGCACTCTTCCAGCGTCATCTGGATTTTTGGAGTGATACTGGCAGATCCATCGGAACCGGAAGCACGGTGGTTGGTCAGTTTCTTTCCTTCCACGGCATTTACATTCAGGTCGCCCGGCTTGATATTCTCTGCGATGATTTGTCCCGGATAGACATCTTCTCCCGGATCTACAAAGAATGATCCGCGGTCCTGGAGCTTGTCAATGGAATAAGCAGTTGTCATGCCGCCGAATTTGGATACCAGAACACCGTTGTTACGACCAGGGATCACACCCTTCCACGGCTTGTACTCACGGAATCGGTGAGCCATAACCGCCTCACCCGTCGTAGCCGTCAGCATTTGGGAACGCAGGCCAATAAGGCCACGTGAAGGCATATCGAACTCAAGGTGCTGCATTTCGCCCTTGGTCTCCATTATCAGCATTTCACCCTTGCGCTGGGTTACCAGGTCAATCACTTTACCGGAAAACTCTGCAGGAACGTCTACCACCAAGGTCTCATAAGGCTCGCATTTTTTGCCATCGATCTCCTTTACGATTACCTGCGGCTGACCCACGGTAAGCTCATATCCTTCGCGGCGCATTGTCTCGATCAACACGGAGAGGTGCAGAATACCACGGCCGAATACCAGGAATTTGTCGGCATCGTCGGTATCTTCTACACGCAGCGCCAGGTTCTTTTCCAGCTCCTTATAGAGGCGGTCGCGGATATTGCGGGAAGTCACATACTTTCCTTCCTTACCAAAGAATGGTGAGTTATTGATAGAGAACTGCATGTTCATTGTCGGCTCGTCGATCGGGATGACTGGCAGCGCTTCCGGTGAATCAAAATCAGCAATCGTTTCGCCGATCTGGAAATCCTCGATACCTACAACAGCACAGATATCACCTGCGCTTACTTCGCTTACCTTCTTCTTGCCCATTCCCTCAAACACGTACAGTTCCTTGATCTTATTCCGCATCATGGAACCGTCGAGCTTGCAGAGCTGTACTGTCTGACCTTCCTTGATTGTTCCACGTGTAACCTTACCGATCGCGATACGGCCCAGGAATGAAGAATAGTCGAGAGAAGTGATCTGAAGCTGAACAGGACCTTCAGCGCGGCTTGGTTCCGGAACATGCGAAATGATCATGTCCATTACCGCATTGATATTATCAGTCGGAGTAAGAGTGGTATTGTACCAACCCTGCTTCGCAGATCCATAAAGAGTAGGGAAATTCAACTGCTCTTCTGTAGCGTCGAGCTGGAAGAACAATTCAAACACGGCATCATGTACTTCATCCGGACGGCAGTTCGGCTTATCTACTTTATTAATAACTACGATCGGGTGAAGACCGAGGTTCAGTGCCTTCTGCAGTACGAAACGTGTTTGCGGCATCGGGCCTTCAAAGGCATCAACCAGCAAAAGAACACCATCCGCCATTTTAAGTACACGCTCCACCTCACCACCGAAATCGGCGTGACCCGGAGTGTCAATCACATTGATCTTGGTATCCTTGTACTGAACCGACATGTTTTTGGCGAGGATGGTAATTCCGCGCTCACGCTCCAGGTCATTGGAGTCCATGATAAGCTCACCTGTTTCCTGGTTGTCGCGGAAGACCTTGGTAGCATGAATGATTTTGTCAACGAGGCTTGTCTTGCCGTGGTCAACGTGCGCAATAATGGCGATGTTTCTTAGTTGCATATATTCGTCGTGGCAATACGGATCTGTAACGACACAGGCCCGCCTTACGCGGCGCGAAGGTACGTAGAATATAGCCCGGAATTGTGAATTATATGGGAATGTATTGAGGTGCCAGTCAGTTCATTTTGAATGGCGCGATCATCTGGAATTCAGGGATTTGAACCGTCAAAAGCCGCTTGTTATACAGGTTTTCCATTTGGTAAGTCCCATGCATCTTCCCCATGTCCGTCCGCAGGCTGCAGGCCGACACATACTGATGTGAACCTCCCGGCTCTATAACCGGCAATTGCCCAACAACGCCTTCTCCTTCCACCTCGCGGTAGGAACCGTTGCTGTCAATAATATGCCAGTGCCTCCTGAGCAGCTTCACTGGCATGGTGCTCAGATTCTCTATTGTAATACGGTATGCAAACAGGTATTCGGCGTTAATCGGATTGCTTTGCGCTGCCTGGTAAAAAGTCTCTACCGTTACACTCACGCCTTCTGTTACTTGCTGTATCAATGCGGCCACGGGCTTGTATTTGGTTGCATAAATATAGTATAAAGACTATTCCCCCGCCTTAATACTCTCCAAAACCTCCTGTATAAGACTGGATTCGTAGCCTTTGCTAAGGAGATACTTAAATACCTTGGCTCTCATTTCAAAAGAATTAGCGCCTTTCAAAGATTCCATCTTGCGCTCAGCCAGCCAAACGGCTCTGGCAAAATACTCGCTCAGATCAAGCTCTTTGAGCGCTTTCCGAATCAGATAATCGGAAATCCTTCGCTGCCTGAGCTCATGCGTAATTCTGATCTTTCCCCAATATTTGCTTCTAAACTTGCCCCTAACAAAGCTCAAAGCAAAGCGCTCCTCGTTAAGCAGGCCCGACTCAATGAGCTCAGCCATCAACTCATTCACCTCAGTGGTATTAGCGCCGAGCTCATACAGCTTGTTCTTTACCTCCTGATGGCAGCGTTCCTGGTAATTGCAGTAACGGTAAATGGAAGATCTGAGGTCCATCACCGCCCCATATATACCATCAGGATCTGGATATCGCTGGGATTGATCCCACTGATCCGGCTTGCCTGACCAAGCGTCCGGGGCTGTATCGTCGTCAGCTTTTGCCTGGCCTCCGTCCCAAGCGCCGATATAGAATCATAGCGAAAACTATCCGGGATCAACAGATCCTCCAGATTGCTCATCTTAACCGAGAGCTCCCGCTCCTTCCGTATATAGGTGTCGTATTTCAATTGGATCTCCGCCTGCTCCAAAGCTAGCCGCTCCATTCCTTGCAGCGTATTCTGCAAGGATTCGCTGCTCTCAATTAGCATTGGAAGGTTCATATCCGGACGAAGCAGCAGTTTACCTGCTTTCGTACGTTCTGAAATCCGGGCGCTGCTTAAGCTATCCAAGAGTGGATTAATTTCATCAGGATCCACGCGGGCTTCTTCCAAAATCTTCTTTATTGAATTGATACTGTTTTCCTTATCACGGACAGCATCCATTCGATCCTGAGCAGCCAATCCGATCTCATAGCCGATTGGCGTCAATCTCAGATCGGCATTATCCTGACGTAACAGCGTCCTGAACTCGGCACGACTGGTAAACATGCGGTAGGGCTCGTCTGTCCCTTTATTTATCAAATCATCAATCAACACGCCGATATAGGCCTCATCCCGTCTGAGAACGAGTGGTTCTACACCGGCGTTGTAACGCTGCGCATTAATTCCGGCCATCAGGCCCTGACAGGCAGCCTCTTCATAACCGGTCGTCCCGTTGATCTGACCAGCAAAGAAAAGTCCGGGAATGAGCTTGGTTTCCAGGGAGTTCCTTAATTGGGTTGGCGGGAAATAGTCATACTCTATGGCATAACCCGGACGAAAGAACCGGCAGTTCTCAAATCCTGGTACCGCCTGAAGCGCACGAAACTGAATGTCCTCCGGCAGGGAAGTGCTGAAGCCATTCACATAGATCTCTACCGTATCCCAGCCTTCCGGCTCAACAAAGAGCTGGTGGCTCTCCTTTTCCGCAAAGCGATTCACCTTGTCCTCTACGCTGGGACAATAACGAGGACCCGAACCTTGTATCTGCCCGGTAAACATTGGAGAATCATGGAAGCCCTCTTTCAGAATGTCGTGAACCTTTGTATTTGTATAGGTGATCCAGCAGCATCGCTGCTTTTCCGCTGCCAGCTTTTCGTTGGGCAAATAGGAAAAGCCCACCACTTCATCGTCTCCCTTCTGAACTTCCATACGGGAATAATCCAGCGAACGACCGTCTATCCGCGGGGGAGTTCCTGTCTTTAAACGGTCGCTTACAAAGCCCAAGGACTTCAGTTGCTCAGTGATTCCGGTAGAAGATTTCTCACCGATTCTTCCCCCGCCAAACTGCTTTTGCCCAATGTGAATGATTCCATTAAGGAAGGTTCCGTTGGTCAGAACGACGGACTTGCAGAATATCTTCTGCCCCATCGCTGTTTCCACACCAGCAATTGTTCCACGTGAAACAATTAGTTCGATCACGGTATCCTGCCAAAACGAAACCCGAGGATTCTCTTCCAGTACCTTCCTCCAGGTAGATGAGAATAACTGACGATCATTCTGGGTTCGCGGGCTCCACATACCGGGGCCCTTACTCTTGTTCAGCATCCTGAACTGGATCGTACTCGCATCCGACACGACACCACTCATTCCACCCAAGGCATCTATCTCCCTAACAATCTGACCTTTTGCAATACCGCCCATAGCGGGATTACAACTCATCGCCCCCAATTGCTGGAGGTTCATAGTGATCAGCAAGACATTCGATCCCATAGCTGCAGCAGCATGCGCCGCTTCACAACCCGCGTGTCCTCCACCAACAACAATTACATCGTACGTTCCAAACATTCCTGAAATAAAAAAAGGCCACGCAAAGGTGGCCTTTTAAACTGATATTGAACTCAACTAGTGGGACACTGTAAATGCTTTAACCTCTGTGCCGGCATCTGTACCTACAACCAGGTAATAGTTGCCCGCAGGATAGCTTGCAGTGCTGATGCTCAGCTTGCCAGCCTTGAAGTTCTTGTACGTCTCATACTTCAGGCCCTGACCCATCGCATTGATAACACTCACAACCATTGTTGACTGGTCAATCAGATTTACATCCAGATTGAGCGTGTTGTTTGCAGGATTCGGGAAAATCTCAAAGCGGTTGAAGACAGAAGCAGAATTTGTCTCAACATTAGTAGGCACCAGCTTCGACACGTGAAGAGCCACAGACGGAACCAGACCAGTCAGATTATTGAAGACAACATTCTCGGCCTGGGTGATGGTCTTGTTGAAGAAGGTAATGTTAGACATGGTATCCACCAAAACGTTGTAAGCAGGTGAAGCTACGTTTGCAGTGGTATTAGGACCCCAGTATTCAGTACCGCCGGCAACTGAATCCACATGGTGTGACAGCAGGCTACGGGTATAGAAGTTTGTCTCATTGTCTGCTCCAAGGCTGAAGTCATGCTCCAACTCCGCAGCAAGGAAATACCAGGAATTGTCGGCCAGACGAGCAACCAGCTTATTGTTCTTAGGATTAGTCAGCGGAACGAGGAACGGCTTGTAGCTGGAATCGGTAGCAGCAAAAGTTGACTTGAAGCCAGTTGCAACAATAGACAGCTCACTACCATTTACCAGACCATCAGAATTGGCATCCGTCCATTTGAACAGATACACCAGAACAGAAGGAGAAACCGTATTGTTCACCAGGATGTCACTGTCCGCAGCGATAGCTAACTGAGCCTTGGTTGGTTGATAACCACCCTTGGCCACGTAGAACATCGGGCCCCACAGAAGCGGCTGAGTAGCAGAAAAACGATAGCCTACAGATACCAGCGGACCATTGATCGCTGCATTCCAGCGAGACTTACAGAAAATAGAGTCCGTGATATACACAGGATAATTCACTACATTATCTATTGGATTAGCATCCGTTACAGCAGAAGATGCAGTGTAGGTCATATTCAGTACGCCCGTGCTGGCAAAATTCAGACGCTTGAAGCGAGGAGAGAAGAACTCGTTCAGAGAATCCAGCGTAGTAAGTGACAGCAGCGTTACAGCGTCTGTATTCAGAACAGATGCAGATCCTCCGGTCGGAGTAAAGCTCAGTGTCTGCTCCAGCTTTACATTGGTCTGGTTAGCAGTACCGAAATTGGCAACGTGGCCACCATTGTAAAAATTGTAAGCCCGTGGAGTACCGGCAGCGGCATTCACCTGAGGAAGCGGTACGCAGAAACTGTGAGGAGTAGCAGGAGAGTAGCTTACAATACCGAGGTCATTGGTAAGCTTGAAACCCCATCTGCTCAGGGAGATAGTAACAGTCTGGCCCAGCTTCAGCGCATCGCTGATTGGGAAACCATCTTCCTTAGAGATGATGAGAACAGGAATAGTTGTGCCGGTAGAGAAAGGAGTAGTCGGAGCCATACCGATGGTTCCTCCGTTCTTTTGATTCACGATAATAACGCCGATCGCACCCGCATCCTGGCAATACTTCGCCTTTTGGCTGAATGAAATACCACCACCGCGAATGATCAATGCGAACTTGCCGGCAAGTGAAGGATAACCTCCCGAACCATTCAGAAGTGGACTTGCACCCAGCGTGTCGTAGGCCTTAACCAAGGGCACATTATAATACAGGGTATCAATAGCCCGGCCCCATGGAGTAGTGTTAGTTGGGTTCTGGCTCCAGTTAAATTGCTTGATGCCGCTGATAGCTGCCGATCCGTTAACGATAAGGCGAGGCTCAACATACTGAGAGGCTTGCGCAAACAATTTGGTTACGCCTGCCACTATCAGCAAGCTAAAAAGCATAGCACTGCGAGTAAAGTTGTTCATAAATTCTTGAGGATTGTTATTGAAAGGCTAAGTTAAAAGATAATTATCGAAATGGGCTATCACATGACACAGAAATAATCAGCCGATAAGGCCCGCCTGTCGGCTCAAATCCAGCATTCTGTCTATAGGTATTTTGGCTGCAACACGCAGATCTTCATCCATGGTAATCTCAGGCGTCTCATACTTCAGGCAGAGGTATAATTTCTCCAGGGTATTCAGCTTCATATGCGGACAATCATTGCAGGCACAGTGATTATCCGGTGGAGCAGCAATAAATGTCTTGTCCGGAGCTTCCTGCTGCATCTGATGAAGTATGCCGGCCTCCGTTGCAACTATAAATGAACCAGCCGGATCCGTTTGAGTGAACTTCAGCAGCTGGGTCGTCGATCCGATGAAATCAGCAATGCGTAATACAGGCTCCTCACACTCCGGATGAGCAATCAACTTTGCTTCCGGATGACGCGCCTTTAAGCGGGTGATCTTTTCAAGTGAAAACATTTCATGGACCATACAGGCCCCATTCCACAATACCATGTCCCGGCCGGTCTTCTTATTGATCCACGCACCCAAATTTCTATCGGGAGCGAAAATGATCTTCTGATCCAATGGCAGACTATCCACTATTGCTTTCGCATTAGAAGAAGTACATATAATATCACTCAGCGCCTTTATACCGGCAGAACAATTAATATATGAGATCACGATGTGATCAGGATGCTTTTCGCGAAACACTTTAAATAAAGAAGGTGGACAACTATCGCTCAACGAACATCCCGCATTCAAATCCGGCAACAGTACCTTTTTAGTCGGATTAAGGATTTTCGCTGTCTCCGCCATAAAGTGTACACCTGCGAAGACAATGACGTCCGCCTTTGTCCTGGCAGCATTTTGGGCTAGCCCCAGGCTGTCTCCTATATAGTCCGCAATATCCTGTATATCAGGCTCCTGGTAATAGTGAGCAAGAATTACGGCGTTCTTTTCCTTCTTAAGCCGCTCAATCTCTTCAAATATATCCAGCGAGGGATCTATTGACACATCCAGAAATCCCTTCCGGGCAACAGCCTCAGTGGCTGAAGCGAAATCCACATCCATAGTAATGACTCTTTAATTTTTTAAAAAAGAAAGCTACCACCATTAAGTCTGTGCATGTGGGGAAAGAAAGTAGCTTTCCACGTAGCAAGTTAACCAAATTCGACTCATCCACAGAAGGCATCGTAGCTATTCACTATGACCTTCTACTACTAGACGTGTATTTCCACACAAAAACGTGGGTATGTGGACAAGGAACGGAAGGAAAAGTTTCCGGCTGTGGAATTGCATCAGGGCTGTTAAAAAAATGTTGGCGTCAGGGAAAACTATTTTTCTGAAGACCCGCGGAATGGGGAAAACTTACTTTTCCAACATTACCTGAATGTTATCCTTCCCGAAATCCACGGTTACTCACAAGATGAAAAGTTAACCTTTAAATAATAATGCCACGGGAACTGCAATAATTCAGCATAAAACAAAATGAATAAAATGATTATTTTAATCACCGATTCCGTCATATATCTTAGTAAACAAATGACGTTCCGCCAGCTATGAAACGATATTTACTTCTTCTTTTCCTTATAGCTGAAATTTTCTCCACTCCTGTTGCCGCACAGGAAGACGCAGACTGGACATACAACAGCAATTTTAATTTCGGTTTTAATCTCTACTTCTACACCGGTCAGGGACAAAAATTTCCCGGTTGGAAGGCTTTTGCAGGCATGAGCATACTTGCAAAGAATAAGAACAACTTTTTGTTGAACTATGGCCCGGCACTGGCAATCTATTCAAAGTCCCTGGGAGCGAACTTGAATCCGCTGACAAATGATGTACAGGTAGATTTTGCGAATTCATTCACGGCGGGAGGCTGGTGGGGAGATCCCTTCTACACGAAGTACTTCAGGACCATTGGTAATTCAGCAGCGTACAATTTCACGACAGATGTGAAGAATGCCGCCATGATATCAACCATTTTTGTCTTCAACAATCATAAGCGCCACCAGGCGCTGGGAGCGGTGACAGGCAGCTTCGGCGACTTTACCATCAACTATTATAATGACGGCGGCGCACCGATAGAATGGTTCCCGATCTCCGATCATTTTGACCGGTACTGGACAGGTGGACTCGGACTATTCTTCCACAACAACAGTAATTACAACTCCGTAGAATTCCTTTTTGATCAGTTCACGGGGTATAAGCCAATGCTATACGAGATGTCGTCGCTGTTAGGCATCCGGGTTCCTGATTACAATCTGCCAGACGATGCGGACAGCAAAAGTATTCCCGCCAATTTCAATACTTCCGTCTACAATCTGAGGATCATGCCTTACCGCAATTTTGGTATCGATGTGGGCGCTATAGGTTCGCTTCGCACATCAAAAGGAACACCCTTCGGTCTGCAGGATATCATTCACACGCTTGGACATTATGCCCTGCATCCGAACAGCGATGCGAACCGCTTCTTTATCGGTGGAACCTACTTAAAGAATACGCATGTCAGCTTCTAAAACACGAACCGGATTAGTAGCATTCCTGTCGCTGTTGCTGGGAGCCTGCGGCAGTCTGAAAAGCGATTTCCGGGAAGAGGAAACTTTTAGCCCCGCATTCTATGCTCCCGCTCTCAGGGATTCCTGCGATGGAATCCAGCTGAAAGACGCTCCGGCTGACGCGATCAAAAAGATAACCGTGTACAAGACCTCATTCCGGGAAAAGCTCGTGGAGACAGGCAGCATTATTAACTACGCTTCTTTGAATGATAAAAGTAAAAGGGACACGGTCGACTATCGTCCGCCCCGCACGGGTTATCATCAGGATATGTATTTGGTGCGGGTCCAGGCTACCTGTCATCAGGAAGCCTGGTTCTACTACTCGGTCTGGTATCGATACGACGGGAAGCGCAAGGAAGTTGTACCCTATGGTTTTGGACGCGCCTACATGGGTTCCGGGCACCGGATTGCCGGGACAATCTATTTCCACTCAACCGTTATTGTGAAAGAAGGAGCATCCGGCTACAGTCTTAAGCGCTCAGGAAAGGGTCAGTTCTATTTTGTGCTGAATGACATGACGGAAGACACCCTGCGTGTGAATCGCCTTGTAGTTGAGGAAAAGAACAAGTTTGGCGGTCCCCGCTCGTATGTATTCAGGGTGGCTGATCATTTTCCGAATGATATGCAGACACTCAATTTTATCAAACAAAAGGAGCATCGCTTTTAATCCTGTCATTTCATGAAGAAGAATAAGAACGTGCTGGGTCGGATGCTAAACCGCAAGCCTGTAGAAATGCCGGTCTGTCCGGACATTTGCTTCGAAGGAAAACTCTATCATCAGCAATGGGTGAATGGAGCCTGCGTAAGAGCAGGTGCCTCGATCGGACCTTGTCCGGAGCCCGAGATCATTGTCAATGCGGTTCCTGTTTCTACAAAAATTGAAATCGGAAAAAATGAACCGCCATTGATCTGCTGGAAGGGAAAACTCTACCGGCAAAAATGGGTTGACGGTGGACTGGAGGCTTATGGTGATCCTTTGGGAGATTGCTGACTGACCGATAGTGATACCGATCTACCCCGGCAGCTTGTCCGATTAATCGGGCACGACAAATTGATACCCCCGCCCCTTCAGCGTTACAATCTGCAATCGCGGATCCGCGGAAAAATATTCCCTCAGTTTCCGGATATAAACGTCCAGCGTACGTGAATTAAAAAAGCTGTCGTCGCCCCATACCTGATGCAAAAGCTTGCTTCTGTCCAGCAGCGCGTTCCGGTGCCTGCAAAGGATTCCCAAAACCTGGGCTTCACGATGGGAAAGACGATAGACATTTTCACCGTGCAGCAGCTCAAAACGTAAAGGGTAAAAACGGAACTCACTCAAGCGGATCTCATCGGGTAGCGCGGTCGCTTTTTCTTCAGGAACTGCCAGCCGCAACTGATTGTCGATCCGGACGACCAGCTCCTCCATGCTGAACGGCTTCTTGATGTAATCCGTTCCGCCGGCCGAAAAGCCGTCGAGCACATCATTCGTCTGAGTTTTGGCGGTGAGATACAGAATAGGAAGGCGCTGGTAAATATTTCGAATTGTGCTACCGAGGCTGAATCCGTCTATATGTGGCAGCATCACGTCGAGAATGCAGACGTCCGGATTGAAGGCCTTGATGTGTTCGATGATCCGGGTTCCGTCTTTTCGATGCATTACCTCAAACCCGCGGCGCTCCAGCGTCTCCCGAACGATACGGGCAAGAAACGCTTCGTCTTCAATATAGAGGATGCGGTGCTTCATTTCAATGATCGGCTGAAGTATAGGATGAAATTGCAACCTCCTTCGGGCGAAGGCTGCTGGCTGATACTACCGCCGTGCTGCTTCATTACCTGACTGGCATAGCTCAGGCCGAGCCCATAGCCTTTTACACTGTGCTCGTTTCCGCGCGGAACCCGGAAAAATTTGTCAAAAATCCGATTGGCGTAGGCCTGGGGTATTCCGGGTCCATTGTCGCTCAGCGATATACTCACTGCTTGCGGTTCGGCGGTTATGGATACTTTGATAGCCGGTGTAGGGCCTGCATATTTCAGCGCATTGTCGAGGATGTTCAGGATCACTCCCTGCACCTGGAGGCGATCCACAGCTGCAATGAAGTCCTCCCCCCATTCGCTGAAGCTGATGCTAGCGCCCTGTTGATTGAATCGCGGCTGTATGGAACGGATCAGATCCTTCGCAAGAGCTCTGAGATCTATGGGTTCCGGCTGCAACAGCATGCGACCCTCTTCCTGGAGCGAGCTCTGAAGGCTCTGGTTGACGAGCAGTTCCAACCTCGCCATCTCGAGGGTTGCCATGTGAAGATACTCCTGAGTTGTTTCAGCATCCTGAAGCACTTCTGGTTCGCTGAGGGCTTCGAGCGCGACCTTCACCGTGCTCACCGGGGTTTTCAGCTCGTGACTCATGTTGCTGATAAAGTCGTTGCGGATATTTGCCAGCTTCATCTGTGTGCGTAGACTTCTGAAAGTGACCCAGAAGGCAAGAGCAGAGAGACTAAGCAGAACCAGTGTGAAGGCCATTTGTGGAATGATCTTCCGTATGAGGTAGCGCCCGTAAAAAAGAATCTCCAGACTTTGTCCGGGTGTATCCGGGCTGGCCAGCAAAAAGCGATGTTCCGACAAAGCCGGGGTAATCGTCCATCGGCTCCCCAGATCGTAGCCGGATTTATTGATAGCCGTCTGGAAGGAGGTCCGCAACTCTGAGGTGTCCGGATGCGCTACGATCATAGCGCGGTTCCTCGGGAGCTTGTTCGTCTCATTGATCAGCAGGCGAACGCTTCTGGTGAGCGAAGGGTCGACCTTATTGTGAACACCGGAATCCGGCCGGTGGTTCATGCGTAGTGTAAACGTTTGTTCACTGTGCTGTAGTACCGAAGTTGTTCTGTCGGGTAGATCTGGAGTGAGCGACGGACGAATCACCATCTCCCGGATCGTATCAGACCGTTGTACAAAATGCGGTGAAGGAATATCGGAAATCCCATCCACGGTTTTGCCGATCATCGTTACTGTTACATCGGAATCGAAAAGAACAGGCTTTCCTATTCGTCCTTTCACCATTCTTAGCTGGTTCGGGTTGTGCGGTCCGCTCAGTTGTCTGCCTGCCTTTGCCGGCAGACTACGGGAGGAGTCGCCAGACATATTCTTCATGATCGGATCCAGTATGTTGACTGTGATCAATGAATCGGAGATACCCTGATGAGAGCGTTCAAGCTGCAGGCCAAGATCCTTCTGAAGTATCCGCTGTTCCCCGAAATACTCGTTACGAAGCCAGTAGATCATGAAGCATATCAGCAGTGCCTGGCTGACGAACATCAGCACACGAATGCGGTCAAGTTTGGATCCGGAGCCAGCCATGATATTTACTGCAGAGGCAAATTACTTCTACCCTGCTGCAATCCTGCTGCTTTTAACCTTAATTAACCTTCGTTGCATTTGCATTAACCTGAGTGCGGAACCTGCGGGAATAGCTTTGAATCCTACTAAAGCAACAAACATGAAACCTGCTATTTGCTTCGCAACAATCCTCCTGGCGCTCAGCGCTGCTTCCCATGCCCAGACGCAGTCCGGCAAGGTGATCTATGAAGAGACCATGAAAATGGACATCAAGCTGGAAGGTGAAAATGCCCAGTTTGCCAACATGTTCCCCAAAGAACATAAGACCAAGCAGGTCCTGTACTTTACTCCGGAAGCGGCGCTCTTTCAGCCGGTTCCACGGGAAATGCCTAAAGAAGAAGAAACGCCTCCTCCGGCTGGAGGGACGTTCCTGGTGAACACAAACATCAGCGCCCCGCAGGATAAGATCTATACAGCCATCAGCGAAGGAAAGACGGTCGAGCAGCACGACTTCATGGGCCGGAAGTTTCTCGTGGAAGGCGACATCACCAAATCGAACTGGAAGATGACCGGCAACCAGAAGACCATCCTGGACTATCCTTGTCAGGAGGCCATCATGATCCGCGACAAGGACACGACCACCGCGTGGTTTACTACGTCCATACCCATACCCGTAGGCCCTCACGGATGGTCTGGGCTACCCGGCCTTATCCTGGCTGCGCAGAGGAACAGCAACCTATCGATCGTGGCCAGTGCAATAAATCTTGGAGCTGTGGATGAGGGTGTCATTGTAAAGCCGAAATCAGGTAAGAAAGTGACGAAGGAGGAGTTCAAAGCCATTGTCGATGCCAAGCGGAAGGAGATGGGCGACATGGGTGGCAGCGGTGGCCAGGTCATCATTCGTATCAAGGACAACTGATACGCTCTTTCTGTCAACAGCCTCTCAAATTTTTAATCATACCGGCTTTCCGATCATGAAATGCCTATTCCTTTTCTGTGCCGTGCTACTGGCATATAGCTCCTCCGCGCAGCTCAACAACATTCACGGGACGCTTGCGGATACGAGCGGCAAGCCGGTGCCAAATGCAGCTGTTTCCCTGTTGGATCCTTCTGATTCGACCATGATCTACTTTGGCATTTCGGACCAGGCCGGCCAATTCCGGATCAATTCAGTGAAAGCGGGTAACTATCTGCTACAGGCTGCCAGCCCCGGCTACAAAATTTACTTCAGGTCCTGGCAACAGGGAGCAAAAGAGGGAGATCTCGGATACCTCATTCTTCATCCTGTATCGCAGCTCCTCGATGAGTTCGAAGTAAAGAGCCGGAAAGTCCCCATGCTCCTGAAGGGAGACACCGTGGAATACAATGCAAGCGCGTTTAAGGTAAAACGCGACGCCGTTGCAGAAGATCTGTTGCGCAAACTGCCGGGCATTCAACTGGACAAATCCGGAAATATCCGTGCGCAGGGAAAAGATGTAAAGAAGGTTCTTGTGGATGGAAAAGAATTCTTTGGAGACGATCCTAAAATGGCCTCCAAAAACCTGCCGGCAGATGCCATTGATAAAGTACAGGTTTTTGGCAGTAAGTCCGACGCGGTTCAGTTTACCGGCATCGACGATGGAGAGCGGGACCAGACCATCAACCTGCAGCTGAAAGACAACAAGCGCCGGGGCTATTTCGGAGACGAAGAGATCGGAGGCGGCACGGATGGACATTACCGGGTGAATGCGAAACTCTATCGTTTCCAGCCAAAGACGCAATTCTCGCTTCTCGGCATGCTGAATAACATCAATCAGTTCGGCTTCACCTTCCAGGACTATCTAAGCTTCCAGGGAGGCCTGCGGGGAGCAATGGATGGTAATGGGATTATGGGATCGCAGATGAGACGCGATATGCCAGTCAACTTCGGGCAGGCCGTACGTGGTCTTATCACATCCGGAGGAGCCGGCGTCAACTACAGTACGACTGAAAAGGCTTCGCGGTTCTCGATAAGCTACCTCGGTAATGGCGCAGAGAAAGAGCTGAGTGAGCAGAGCTACTCACAGAATTTCAGGACCGGCAATTCATTCACCACCAATGAGGATCAGCAGCAGACGACGCGGGATTTTGCGCATCGTCTGAACCTTAGCTGGCGAAAGGATCTGGATTCGACACAGCAGCTTGTGCTGCGCGCAAATGCTACCTATACGGACAATACCACGAGTACGATGCTCCTGTCTTCATCCTCGTTTGAGGATACTGTCCGTAACAGCCTGAACAGTCAGGTAAATGATAAAGGCAATGGACTAGACGCGGGTTTGTCCGCTTCTTATCTTAAAAGGTTCAGAAGGAGTGCCTGGCCGATCTGGAAGCTGAATGCATCGGTCAATTTCGAGAGCTCCGATGCCAGCACAAATTGGAATAACGCAAGCCGTTATTTTGGCGATACGGCAACCTATGCAGATCGGCAGTACCAGAACAATGACAGCCGGCATCTTACATCCGAAGCCGGCATATCGGTCGTGCGCAAATTAAATCCCGGATATTATCTCGAACCTTCTTTGAGAGCAGGCATTGACAATGACGCGATCGTTCGAAGGCAGGGCCTATTGCCCGGGGGACTGGAAACGGATTCCCTTAGTCCTGATTTCGGCAGAATCTGGAGATGGATCCGGCCGGGCGTCGCCTTCAGGCATAATACTCAAAAGACGCAGTTGAGCCTCGGGCTTAATGCTGCAAGCGGTCAACTCTCGTCGGAAGTTCGCGGTACAGAGACGGGCTCTAATCCGTATGCTTTTCTGTTACCGTCCTTCTATTATCAGAATGCGTATGCCCAGGGTCGACAGCTCACGCTTAACTATGGAGCGAACATTGCACCGCCTTCGTCATTGCAAATGCTGCCGGTAACCAACTACCAGAATCCCCTGCAACGGCTCACAGGCAATGCTCTGCTAAGGCCGGAATACCGGCATATGGTTCAGGCTAACTGGATGCGGTTTGACCAGTTCTCGTCGACATCCATTATGGCACATCTCCGGGGGGTGTACACGCAGGACAAGATCAGCTTCTCAAGGCATATTCAGCCCGACCTCAGTGAAGACGCGCAATATGTAAATACGCCGGATGATTACCTCCTGAATGCCGGAGGTTCCTATAATACTCCGTTGCGCCAGCTGGGGTTAAAGTTGAATGTTGAGCTGGACGAGCGTTACACCCTTGGCCAGAGTCTGGTGAATGATGTGCGAAACAAGAACGCCGGCTTCAATCATAATCTTCGCGTGAGCGTTTCCAACCGGGCGCAGAAGGCCTGGGATATTGAGTGCGGTGCAGAGGCGGACATCACCCAGACCAGCACTTCATTGAATAGCATGGGTGACACCTGGTTCTATCACTATAATGGCTCGGCGCGGATCAGCTATAAGCCCGACGGAAATTTTCATCTTTCTCTGATCGCAAACCTGGATCAGTATAAGGCACCGGGATTTCCCGATGCGGTTACTATCCCATTGGTGAATGCGTCTGCGTCCTGGTATTTTCTCAATAGCCGGAGGGGGGTGCTCACGCTGGATATATATGATCTGTTGAACAGGAATACATCCGTTCAGCGCATCAGTCAATTGAATTATTTTCTGGAGCGGCGATCCAATATCATCCGGCAGTATTTCCTGTTGTCCTTTAAATACCGCCTAAGCAAGTCAGGTGGGAAGAGTGCGGTTTCGATAGATGTGAGAGGGAGGTAGGAATCGGGAATCGGGAATCGGGAATCGGGAATCGGCAAGCGAGAGACTCTTCGAAGCGTACAGTAGCCCGGTGCCTTTAGGCCCGGGACAGCCCGGCGGGTTTAGGCCCGGGATAACCCGGCGTGTTTAGGCCCGGGACAGCCCCGCGGTTTTAGGCCCGGGATAGCCCGGCGGGTTTAGACCCGGGATAACAGAGACATTTAGATTCTTCCAACTCTGCCGTAATTTTCGATGACTACTATTTCATATGAAAGCACATAGTCTTGTAAAGCGCCCCACGATCTTCATTGCGTCGTCCAGCAAGTCCAGGCCAGTTGCCGAAGCGGTCAAAGCCAATTTCGAAAAAGAAGCAGATGTCGATATCTGGGCGGAGAACATCTTTAAGATAAACGAAGGCACACTCGAGACCTTAATGAACCGTGCGAGCTACTATGATTTCTTCATAGGCATTTTTGCTGCAGACGATGTGGCGACAATCAATGAGAAAGAGATTAGTATAACAAGGGACAATGTCATCCTCGAATTCGGATTGTTCCTCGGTCGGATCGGCCTGGATCGCACATTCTTTGTCCTGGAAGAAGGTGTCCGTCTGTTCACCGACTGGGACGGCATCACCACAACCACTTTCAAACGAACGAAAGATCTGTTAGCAGATCTAAAGTCGTCCTGTGAAAAGATCCGGGACAAGATGGCCGCCGCCGAAGACTTGTTTTCTTACACTATACTGCCTTCGACGGCGCTCGCGATAGGGTACTACAATAATTTCCTGAAGCCGGTATTGGAAGCACTGGACAACCAAAAGACCATTGAGATCATTCTTGAGCGGGACCGATCAGGGAAAGTCATCCGCAAGCTGGACTATGAACCGAAAAGGCCGTATCCCACCATCGAGATAAGGGTACCCAGGAAGCTGTCCGAACTTAAGCGGGAAACCATCAATCGGAAGACCGCCGACTTTCAGCAGATCGTGATCAGCGCCATTTCGCGGCCCTATCCTTTTTATGTTAAGGGCCAGTTTGATCCGGGAAAGAAGATCCAGCTCTTCGACATACCCACCACCATGTACGCCTCCTATCTGACCATAAAGGAGTTTTTCAAGCCATCCTTTCTGGCAACAGACGACAATGAGCAGAAGCTGATTGATAAGGAGATCCGGAATTTTGAAAAGACATTAAGCAAGCTCATTCCGAACGGGATCGAGAACCGTTTCTATAAGTTCGCGGTCTACTAGGCGTTCTACTACGCTACCAGGCCAAACGCAGCTCCCTCCGCTATCGGTGTTTCGCCTTCGAAGAATTCCACCCCGATGCCGGCCATTACAACATTTCCATCGGGAATGGGGACATGGCACTCGAGGGAGGTATTAATGGCGACGCTGCTCTTCATGAGCTTGCCGGTCTTGGCTCCGGCACTTTCAATCGTTTGATTCGGAAAATCGACCGACAGGCATACCAATGTGAGCTCGGCATGTGTTGCATTTGCCGGCCACCCAAGATCGCGCTTTGGCGTGAAGCCCGGCATCGTCAAAGTCAGTGTCCCTTCCGGCGTCATGCTGCCGCCGCACTGAGCCCAGAAACTCCGGTTGAGAGGATGGTTGATGACCCATTCAAACGACTTCAATGGGGCGATATTCCCAGCGGTCACCTGGCGCTGACCGGCAGGGTGGGTCTTGTCTTCACGTATGATGTTTCCAAATACCTTGCTGAGCCGCGCATGCGTTTGCCCGTCTCCGGCGTAGGGACAGAATTTCTTGATGGCATTACGGATGAGCCCCGAAGCTGCTGCGGCCCTTCCGAATTCGGAGCTGGCTGCCCGCGACCCTTCAAAAGCAGGATCACTGGCGACCCGTGACTTGTCGAGGCTTCCTTTGCGGCGGACAAGATGACCGTGAATGGTCTTGTAGAAAACGAGATCTCCGAGGGTGCCCTCTATTGGAATAGGGCCAGATTGCTTGGGCATAATGAGAAGGAGGTAAAGATAGGAGATGACCTATTTACTCCCACTTATCCGGCACCATTAAATTCCCATTAACGCCACTTATTTATCCACAGCGAGGTACAATCAGGTGTACTCATCACTTGCCATCTGCCTGATCTGCCTGCCAGTCCAGCTTGACATTCCCGTCGTGCACAGACGAAGCACGGCCCCCTTCCTCTCCGCTAAACAAATTGCCGATTGCCCATTGCCGATTGCCCATTGCCCATTGCGAACTAATTCCTTCTCAACACAACCTTCCCCTCTTTCTCGCACAGCAGGGAAAACTGCTCCTTTGCCGTTGAGTCGTGATGCAGCATGTCATGATATACTTCATCCTTCATGACCATCATTTTCACGCCCAGCGGATCCATAAAATCCCTGGCCGCGCGGAATGACCGGTCCCAGTTTTCCGGCGGAAGATTGTAACCCTTGCGGTCAAAATATACCAGTCCGAGATTAGGAGCCGACTCATCCGCAATCACGATCCGTTCACTTGCGGGGACATGAAGCGAATCGAGCAGGCTGGCGCCATCATGCAGCCAGAACGGGAACCGGGGCTCATAGTAACCTTGCTCACCTTTCATGCGTTGATGGATCTGGAAGTCGGCCAAACAGAAGGTCATTACCAGGCCCGCAATGAGTCCTACCCTGAAATAGCGGACGGAATCGTCACTGAAGCAGGAGCGGATCGCCACCATGGCGACCACCAGGCCGTAGGTAGTGAATGGAAGGAACAACGCGATGAAGTAATAATCGTGCACCGGGAACTGTTTGCCGAATAGCAGGAACAGTGATATGGCCCCAATCAGAAAGACCGGGATTGGCAGCAGAAGTTTCCGGTGTGTGCTTTTGTGAAGAAGTACGCTCCATCCGAAAGCGAGGAGCATGATGTACAGGGGATACTGGGCGAGCAGAAAATACTCGTGCATCCAGCCGTTCTTGAACTCATTTTCGAGGAAGTGCTGCAGCTCCGCCCAATCATCAAAGGGACGAACGCTCGAAAGGAACAGGGTGCTGTTATAGGTTTTATTAAGTTGGTTGATGTGATGCAAATTGCCCATCATCAGGAGGGCGGCACAGACACCCGCTAGGATGATCCACATCCCTTCCTTGTACTTTTTCGTTTTAAAGAAAGCCAGGAAGGCGCCGTAAAACAGAATGCCGGCGAGGTAGGGAATGGTGGATGATTTTATCAGCACTGCCAGGGTCGCGATAGCGATCGATGTGAGCAGCGATGCAAATCTTCCGGTCCGGTGGTGGCTGATCAGGAAATAGAAAGCGATAAAGAGGAGGCTGGCTGCCGCGGGATCGGGAATAAAGCTGCTGCTGTAGAACACAAATACCGGACTGCAGAAAATGAACAGCGGGGCAAACATGCTGACCACCAGGTCGCGCGTGATCGCATAAGCCGCGCAAAAGAGCAGGTACAGCCCTGTAATTGCCAGGATGATGTCCTCCAGCCGGAAAATGGCGCAGATCTGGTCCCGCCCAAAAATCTTCGCCAATGCTGCTGCAACATAGGCCTGAAGCGGGAATTCAACCCCGACGATCCCCTTTACAGAATTGAGGCTGTTGGTGGCAGGGTGGAAGAAATCGAGACCATTATCGTAAAAGCCGTATGCCAGGGCAAGCCGGTCGGCCTGTGCCCAGGAATGCAGTCCGAACGGAAGGTCATGAATAAACTCGCTGTAGTAAGTAGAAGCGAAAAAGCACAGAAGGATCAGAACGACTGCGTGAGGAAGAAGGCGGTATCGGTTCAGCAAGACTCGGCTATGATGGTGTTTGATGGTCGCAGCGGCGGGAATCTGTGTCGATGCGATCTAAAAAATCCTGGATCAGGGCCGGAATGCGAGGTTTCTATAGAATCCGCGATCTTCTACAGTGCATCCTGCCGGCTCAGCGAAACAGTCGGGACAAAAATAATGTATTTCGAGAGTCGTAGACCGCCAGCTGGGGGAGTTGCGTAGGCCAGATGCCTGCCGGGGGCACTGATTCCTTTCGCTTCAAAGTCGGTTATTTGCATCTTAGGAATCGGGTCTTTCATCCTTTGGCGGACACCGAGGTCCGAACTGTCGTCAATGAAAAATAGATTGTCCGGCATCATGCTGATCGCAATGATGGGTACCATGATCTGGTGTACGACATCATTTTATCCACGGTATAGTCAGCAGGGTGGAAATGCGACCTTAGCCTGGGACGGGGCGGGTTACTACTGGTATTTGCCCTCTGTTTTCATCTATCATGATCTGGGCAAGCAGGCCTGGGCCGACAGTCTCATCCGGATTTACAATCCGGGGCCGGATAATGTGGAAGGCTTTGGGTTCCGGGTGGAGAACGGAAATGTGGTAATGAAGTATCCCGCGGGGATGGCATTGGCGGAACTCCCATTCTTCTTTGCGGCGCATGCTTTGGCAAAGCCGCTGGGATTTCCGGCGGATGGATTTTCAAAACCATACCAGGTGGCCATCCAGTTCGGCGCCCTCCTTGTTGCCTTCCTGGGCCTATGGCTGTTGCGAAAATTATTGCTGATCTACTATAAAGATTGGGTCGTTGCCGTTTGCCTGTTTGCATTAGTAATAGGCAGCAACTACCTCAACTATTCCAGCATTGACGGATCCATCACCCATAGCTGGCTTTTCACCTTATATGTGGGACTCATGTTATGCTCGCGGAGCTTTTACAGTCGCCCCAGCTTCGGGAAAGCTGCAGTCATAGGTTTGCTTTGCGGACTGGCGACCCTCATCCGGCCTACAGAGATCATCACCCTATTGATCCCGGTTCTTTGGGGCATCAATTCAATCAGTTACTCTGCGATCAGGGAAAGGATGCTGTTCTTTAAGAGTCAACTGTCGAAACTGATATTGGCGGGTATTATCGGCGGCGGGATCATCTTAATCCAGTTGCTGTATTGGAAGACAGTGGCCGGACATTGGCTGGTGTACTCCTACCAGGACCAGGGATTTTCCTGGCTGCATCCTCATGTGCTGGATTATGCGCTGAGCTACCGGAGCGGGTGGATTACCTACACCCCATTGATGCTGCTGGCAGTTTTCGGGTTTATCCCTTTTGTGCGTCATGGCAGCAATAGAGTTATGATCGTTATGGTCAGCGTGATTGCCTTTTATATCGTGTCAGCTTGGGATATCTGGTGGTATGCCGGTATGGGCGGTCGGGCGATGATACAATACTATCCGCTGCTGATGTTCCCGATGGCTTCTTTGTTTGAGTGGATCGGACAGCGTCGGATACGGGGAATCGTCTTATGGCCCTTCTTTTTGCTGTTTGTGTATATCAATGTGTGGTTTACCTATAATGCACATGGTGGAAGCCTTTATGATAGCGAAGGCGGAATGAGCCAGGAATACTACTGGCGGGTGATCGGCCGTTTGTCGGCGCCGTACGAGACTCAAAAGCTGAAGGATGGCAAGTATTTGTATGAGCACCCGATGCCTGCGTCGGCGAGACTTGCATATAGCAATACACTGCATCAGCCGTCCCCTACCGGTGTTGATTCGGTGCTGACTATGGGAGGTAATACGCTGAATAGTGCAGAGTATACATTTCCTTTTGTAAGGAAGTCGGGAGAGAAGTGGATAAGAGCGGTGGCGACATTCCGGTGTACGGAGCGGGAAGGGACCTCCTGGAATATGACGCAGTTTATTCTGGGTGTGCGCGAAGGGAAGGAGTTGGTACGGGAGACGATGATCCGGGTTCAGCGCTTCATCAATGGTGGCGAAACCAAGACGCTATACGTCGACTTGAAGTTGCCAACCTCCCGATCGATCGACAGTATCAATGTCCATTTATGGAATGTGGAAAGCCGGAAGAAGATAGAAGTGGAGGGCTTGAGGGTGTATGCTTTTTAGAAGCAGGCAATAATCCCGGTAATCCCGGATGGCCTCTTTTTACAAGAGGGCAACCAAAATGTCGCCCGTACCGGGCTGGGTAAATTAGTGATACGAAAACCAGCTACCATAATGTCGCCCGTACCGGGCTGAAACCGACAGCCTCGTCGTTGTACCGGCGAATCTGTTGCCAAATAAAATCCGTTATTGGAAAATCCGTAACCCGAATTCCGGTGTAGCGGTTAATCCCGGATGGCCTCTTTTACAAGAGGGATAACCAAAATGTCGCCCGTACCGGGCTGGGTAAATTATTGATACGAAAACCAGCTACCAAAATTTCGCCCGTACCGGGCTGACACCGACGGCCTCGTCAATGTGCCGGAGAATCTGTTGCCAAATAAAATCCGTTATTGGAGAATCCGTAACCCGAATTCCGGCGTAGCGGGACCCTTGGTACCGGTTCGCATTGCGCTAAGAACGGCCTTGTGCATAGATCTGTCTATCGAAATAAAGAGCCCTGGAAGGGCGACACTATGGTAGAAGATTCCTGCAATTAAATCGAAAGGTTGCCGCAAGGCAACACTCTATCAGGAAGATCATAGCATTCCTCAGAACACTGTGTAGCGAAGACTGTCAGGTATTTCTGTCTGAGGATGAGGCACTTCGAAAAAGCTGTTCAACAGTTCTGGTCGAAACCAATAGTATTCGAGTCGAAACCCGTTGGATTCGACTTCAAACCCGTTTGGTTCGGCTTCAAACCCGTTTGATTCGAGTCGAAACCTATTAGGATCGAGTCGAAACCCGTTTGGTTCGAGCCCCAACCCTTAGTGTTCGAGTCGAAACAAAAGTGTTCGAGGCCAAACCCTCAGTGTTCGAGGCGAAACAATTAGTGTTTGAATTGAAACAATTAGTGTTGAGTTGAAATCCTTAGGATTTGAGTTGAAACCTTTAGTGTTCGAGCCCAAACCCTTAGTGTTCGAGGCAAAATTATTCATGTTTATGCCCGAACCCTGAGAGTGCCAATCGAAACCATTCGGGTTAGCCTCGAAACCTCAGGGTTCGGGTTCAACCCATTTGTGTTTCGACTTGAAACCTGAGGTTTTGAACTCAAATACTTTGGTTACTACTTGAAACCTGAGGTTTCGAACTAAAACACTTTTGTTTCAATCCTGATCCTCAGGTTTTGAACTGAAATCATTCTTGTTTTCAGTCGAACACTATGGGTTTTCGAGGCTGCCCTATTGGTATTCGAGGCTGCGATTAGGGAAAAATGCAGCCGGCAATCCCATGTTGCTCTCATCCTGTGGATGTGATATCAATCCCCTGCGACATCCTGCTTAGGCCTGTCATGCCGCTGAATCCTGCGCTGTCTCCACTCCCGAATCCGGGAGGGATGCGATTTTTTGTTGCTTACTTTTCCGAACAAAATGCCCGCCGAGGCCCCATAGCCGGTAAAATCCTTGTTCACATAGCCATATAAACCGGCCGTAACTGCCAGGTTCCGGTTCGCTGTAAATACGATCGAAGGATTAACCAACAGAGCCGTTGCAAAATGATGGTCATAATCATTCAGATAGTTTGACTCGCCGTACGGCTCATTAGGATTAAAATCGGGATTCGGCCGGTAGTTAACCGGGATAGATTGTTCCCCGATCAGGACTCCGGCTCTTAGTGCAAAGCGCCAGTATTCAGCGTATTTATGCGGATACATGATGTATGCATAACTGGCGGTAAATCCTTCCAGCACATCCTTATCAAAGCCCCCGTGCTTACCCCCGTAGATCAGGTCGCCCGGGCTGTTCCGGGCATATTGGGAGAACGCGCTGCAGCCGGCAGAGATCTCGTGGTGTTTTTTGAAAAGCGTGGCGATGGAAGCGCTCAATCCAATGGGAGCGCCGGTATTCAGCGACACGTTGCCATAGTAGAATGTCCGCCATGTCGGGTACACTCTCTTTGACGCGATCGCCCGTTTTGTTTCCCTCAGTTTCTGCTGCGCTTCCGCGCGTGCCTGTATCCCTGCCCGTTTTTCATTACTCCATTCCGGATGTTTCTTCCTGGCCGTCACTTTTCCTACCTGGGCGCCCAGAGTAAGGCCGCCGCCCAGAAAATCCCGGCTGGCAATGCCATACAGACCTGCTGTGAAAGCAAGCGCCCGGCTCCTCGTATAAACGATCGTAGGATTCAATGTGAAAGCAAACGTGTTTTTCGTGTCGTTGGAATACAGATATTTTGGCTTTCCGTTTTGCGGCGTATAATTGGGATTCGGCTGATAGCCGGATGCGATATCCTGTACTCCGTATGCCAGTCCCCCTTTGATCAGGAAGCGCCAGTACTCAGGGTATTTGCGAGGGTAGACCACGTATGCATATTTCAAGGTCGCTGCCTCGAGAATGTCTTTGTCCGTATAGTCTCCGAAGCGTATGTCCAGATCTGCCGGGGCGTTTCTGGCGCCCTTCCACAGGCGTTCGTAGCCCAGGGATATTTCATGATGACGGTTGAGGAGAACGGCAGTCGATAGGTTGAAACCGTAGGGAATGCCGGCATTTATGGAGAAGCTTTCGTAATAGAATGTCCGCGGCTTTTTTGATTGCGCTGAGATGCTGTGGGCGCATAAAAGACATAGTATGAACAGGCAGGCCGCGCGCATATTACAAATGTAATTTTATTTGGCAATGAGAAATGAGACATTTTCAAGGGAACCGGGACACATCTCCTGACCACGCTCATAGGGGGAGGTAAGCTTTAAGGTCGCAATCTGCGACCTTAAAGGAATTTACGGCCGCTTACCAGCAAAAGTTATTTCTTGAGCGGGGCCACAGCCGAAAGAAACAAATTTTCTAACGAGCACACTATCTCCTCGAATCGTAAAATGTATGTTGCCGTTGGCGTTGTCGTCGGCATAGGTGTTTGACGGACTACGAGCGTAGCGGTAAACGGTTTCATTATAAAACAGCAAAGCGCGTCCGCTGGCATTATTTACATCCCAGAATGCAAGATGGAAATTAAGGTGCAGTGTATCGGGATATTTCACCGTTAGCACTGCGTTGTACACGGTATCAAATACAGGAGCCATCCAGAATGACTCATCACCATTGTAATTGTGCATTCTTCCCAGGTAATTCACCGAATACGGAACAAAAACCTTCGGGGAGTCAGTAGTTGACTTCGGGGAGTCAATAGTAGGAGCAATAGTTGTTTTTTCATTTTTTTGGCAGGAAGACACAGAGAGTGCGACTAAGAAAGGAAGTAGTAGTTGCCATTTCATAAAAAACATTTAAGTAAGCAACGTTGCAAATCAGGATTTATTACATTTCTCAGGGGCTATGCGTTCGACCTAGATTCGATTGATATCAGTCGGTATCCTCCGGGGGCTTGTTTGCTTTCGTCTATCAACGTAGCATTGGGCATAACTCTTACTTAATTTGAGGCAATTTTGAACACACTGAATGGGCTATGTTGCTATTGCTTATGGAATGGGCTACGTCTTTTTCTGCCTGATGTGGGGCGATGAGCCACCCACTCGATTTTACAATAAACTCCTGGGGAATCGTGTATTCGCAAATCATTTTATCATTAACCTCTATATTTCTCTTATAGCTCTCCATGAGTGTATCGAAGGGGATCACGGATGCGCATTCTTTTTCATGCCTTTGTTCTTTCTACCTCTTTTGAGATTATGCAATTATTTGACACGCTCGAAAATCAATAGAGAATTATATATCGCGGTCAAGGGAGATAGAGTTCGTCGACGATATGGTTCCTGGGACACACTAATGCTCATGCTTGTATTAATGGTTCCGATGTTTTTATGCATTTGCATTATGGAGCACTTCCGTTTGTGAACAGACATGCCCGTGAGCAAGAAATTAAACCGATCTTCCATTCGCTTGAACGTCAATATTGTGGTGAATTGTTGTTGAGACCAAGCCGACAGATCATATGGAAAATCAGATCAAACTCATGAAAATAATAGTGGTGATTGGCGCTGTAGCAATAATTACAACCATCATTTATCTGGTGCTTCGGCAATTGCTATATCTGAAGAGAAGAAAAATCTACAATGCTTCGTCACATCCTCTAGCTGATGACCATTAAGTGTAGAGCCGGATGCGCCTGAAAGCTTTGGATATAAGAATATGTGGATTGCAGTCAGGGCAAACAATAAAGACAAGATTGCTCAGATACTGGAATTAGAAAACGTAAGGCCTGCTAACTGGAACAGCGGAATTCGGGAGGCGTATGGAAGCAAGGTGTTCATTACTCCACAGATTGGCGACTGGACTTTGATAGTGGGTTATGGCCTGATGGTTGGTGCTGCAGTGACGGAATCAGACGAATCAAATTGGCATAAGAATCAGATCAACAAGCTTAGTAAAGTTTTTGGCGAAGCGCAATTCTTCGCGACGCATCGGGTGACGGAATACCATACCTGGGGAAAATCAATAGACGGAGAAATAAAAAGGTATTATTCCTACCTCGGAGAAAAAGGGGAGAATGAACTGATTGAAGGAATTCCTACGCCGATTGAAGACAAATTCAATCTCATCAACACATTTTCAGAGGAAGCGAATGATGAGAAGTATTGGGAACGGGAAGACATAGTGATTCCGGATGAAGACCTGGTAATGAAAATAGCCTCCGGCTGGAGTGTCGATCCGACTTGGCTGGAAGAACGCACTGATATCAAATATGAACTGGGACTTCTTGGAACGTGATACAATTCTGCGCGAATGTCGGTACTGTACTGATAGAGAAGTAAGTGCATCGCAAAAAGACCTTTAAGCAGCCTTCCTGATTCGAGGGCTTCTAAGTTATCTTTAGAAACCGCTGCGAAACAAGGCGGAGTAATGAAACTTCAACATCTTGTCCATCTTGCGTTACTAACTTTTCCAATGTTTGGGTATGCCCAAATTGATGACAAACATTGGTTCCCGACGACCCATATAGTATTTCCCTTAGGGTCGAGCAAATTGAACGCTTCTGTAACGCAATTTTTGGTCGTGGTAAAAGAAAGGATGAATGCTAACCCTAATTTTAAGCTCGTAGTCGAGGGAAGAAGAAGCAAGGATAAGACTGAGCGACTTCAGAACAGGGCGCGAGTTAACGCAGCCCTAAATTTCTTGTTAATTTGGGCAATATTGACCGTAACCGATTTTTAGTAAAATATGAAGGGTACGCAGCTATCAGTGAGGTAGTTTTCCGAATTCCGTATAGCTATGATTGGGAATATTACCAGAGCTGGGAGAAATAGCGGCGTTACGGGGACGTCACGGACTTTTTGGACTTGGGTATAGCTTGGCATAGTTACCAACAAGAATTGGGCAACTACATAGGAGTTGGAACAAAATAAAAAAGCGCCTTGCAGAGACGCTTCTCAATGCTAAAGCTTAGAGACCGCAACTAATAAGAAAGCGCAGCAATGAGGGTTATACACATGATTTCGGTAGGCTGCTTAGTGATTGTCAGTGCATGTGGTTGCGGCAATGGGCTATACCCGAATCCATTCCAGACCATAAGACGCGCAACTTATTTAGGGAGCGGAATTCCAAAAGAAAGTGTTGAAAAAAGGGTAGCGAAACGATTTAATTGCTGGTGGGAAAAGAGAGACTCCATAGAGCGTTGCATGTACATCCTTCGAAGGCGTGCGTTTAGCTCTAAGTGTGAGCTTGTGTGGATAGAATACTGCCACGATACGACTACGGGGCTCTATTATGTTGACACAGTAACAGGACCGCCATTGATTGGACCGCGACGGGTCGCGAATTGAAAAATTACAATCTAATCCTGTTTGTACCAACTGGTATGTAGTTGCCGAAATTACGGCCGCTTACCATCAAAAGTTATTTCTTGATAGAGCCCACAGCCGAAAGAAACAAATTTTCTAACCAGCAGACTATCTCCTCGGATTGTAAAATGAATGTCGCCGTTCCCGCATTTCTCGGCATAGGTGTTTGATGGACTACGAGGGTACTGGTAGTCAGTCTCATTGTAAAAAAGCAAGGCGCGGCCGCCGGCATTCTTTACGTCCCAGAATGCAAGATGGAAATTGAGGTGCAGTGAATCCGGATATTTCACCGTTAGTATTGCGTTGTAAACGGTATCAAATAGTGGAGCCATCCAGAATGTCTCATCACTATTATTGTGCATTCTTCCCATGTAGTTCACCGAATACGGCAAAAAAACTTTTGGGGAGTCAATAGTGGACATCGACGAGTCACTAGTTGACTTCGGGGAGTCAATAGTTGGCGTAATTGATGTTGTTTCATTTTTTTGGCAGGAAGACACAGATAGGGCGACTATGAAAGGAAGTAGTAGTTGCCATTTCATAAAAAACATTTAAGTAAGCAACGTTGCAAATCAGGATTTATTACATTTCTCAGGGACTATGCATACACCATAAGTTTCGTTGATATCAACCGCTACCTCCAGCGGCTTGGTTGCTTTCGCCTATCACTTAACGATTCCAAAATGGATCGCCTACATTACCAGACTGGAACGAGACTTGACACGCAATTTCTCAATAAGCAAATGCGGTGCTGACTTCATCATTTTCAGCATAAGCGGAAAGGCAATACAAAAAGGTAGGGTAACTAAGCAAACATTAATGATTTTCACACCGTCAATCTAGCTGCGAACATCTATGTCGCCGGTGCGCAAGGAATTAACGCAACTCCAAAAACGTTCAAGTTTATCAAATAGATAGAATGATAATCATGAGAAAACTATCCTTGAGCTTTTTGTTGGCAAGCATAATAAGTAGTACTGCGTTACACGCACAAACCCCGCAGTACTTCAGATCGAATTTTGATGGGGTTAATGTACAAAGCTGGGCAACATTTAACACCATAGACAACAAGATCCAGTGCATTTATTATCCTTCCGATTTTCCTGGGATGCCGAAGGGAGTGATTACGGCCGTTTATTTGCGGGCTTACGATTATTTTAATGACGTGACCTATAAAAATCTTCGGCTAAGCCTCGGATACACTAACTCGGCAAACTACCCTAATATCGGAGGCGTTGACACATTTAAGACCGGGCTAACGCCTGTTTTTAATAGACCTTCATATTTTATTCCTGGATCTACGACTGTAAAAGGTGCATGGGTCAAATTTAGTGCGAGCGTTAGTTGGACCTATGATCCGACCAAAAATACCGTTCTTGACATACAGCACGGATCGGAAGGTCAGCAAAACTTCGGGGGATTTAGTTGGATGAACTTACTGGTTGGTGCTAAGAGAATAATTGCAGACCGAAAAGATGCAATTACAAGGATCGGCGGCGCTTTAAGCAATTACATGGACCTTGGCTTTGATATTCAACCCCTCGGCGTTGATGACTTTCAGAATTTGACCAGCCTCGGAGTTTTCCCGAATCCGAGTACCGACGGGCATTTCATGGTCTCCGCAGATGCGAAACAGGCTATACAGCGACTGATGATAACGGTTCGGAATTCCGTAGGTCAGGTAGTTTATGAGACTTCCTATCTACAACCGGGCGGCTCATTATTCAAGGAAGTCGTGCTGCCGCGGGCAAGTCCCGGTATTTATTTCGTGGAGATCCTGGCGGATGGCGAACGCCATACCCGTAGGATCACATTGCAATAGAGGCAACTAAATGACAAAACAAGCATGGGCTTTCAAAAGTCGAAGTTGATAGCTCCGGCTTTTTCATATCTGCGATTTCCTTCAAAGCACAACGCCATGAATTCGGTGCTCATCTATCAGAAAGTTCGAGACTTGCCCGCGCTCAGCGGTATCAAATATTGTTAGCGCCCCTTCAGGCTGGTTGTTCTTTAAGGTGCCAATTTGGTACCTTAAAGCCTGCCACTCAGTAGTGTAAGTTCAAACGTGAAATCTTCCGGGAAGTGGGCGATGATTCGCTACACTGCGCGTTCCAGGGTTATTGTAGAGGAAAAGATCTTTCCTGGACGTCATAGTGTATCTAGTCTAAACGAAAAGTGAACGCCAGGCAATAAACAGCCCAATAAATATCGAGCTAATCAGCTCACAGTAGTTTGATACTTGAGTGTTGTAGTCAACAGTAATGAGGTCTGCCTTTCCCTTATTGATAAACACTTTGATTTTACCTCCTCGCTCATAATGAATGTCTTTTTTGATGATCGAATCGGTTAAATAAGACTCTCCGTTATACTCATATTTTACCTCAATGAAATAATCTGGTAGTTCTTCCTCTTCATTCGGTTCGCGTTCCTTTTCCGGTAGCTTTTCAAATGAAATAATTTCACCCCAGACTCTTTCCGAACCCGCAATTCGTACAATTCCTTTCAAGCTGTGATAAATGCCCCATATAGCAAGAGATTCTCCGGCAATAAAGAATATGAGGGTCTCTATCGGCATTTGTAGTCTAGCTAACGAAAATAAAGGGTCAGAGTTACTTGATCTGTGATGCGGTCGCAATTTGCGACCGGATAAATAGCTATTCAATTGTTGAGGAGCGATATCGAAAAACTCTCTTTAAAGCCGTTTATGCCGTGGATGCTTTTCTAAAGTATCCTGGACAGTATCGCATCAGCTTTGTTCGGAGAAACCTAGTCGTTCACGGAAATCCGACCTAACAATGATTTCATGTTGAACTTCTTCACAACGGCGATCGATAGGCCCGGCTTAGTAGATGTTCCAAGGAGTACCCTTACGTCAGCTTTTAAACAAAGTCCAAGATTGTTATCCGTCACTGAACCAATAATACCGGCAAAAGGTGCAGCTGCCTGATCAAGATTAATAATGGTTGAATTCCGGATTTCCGCTTGATTTGTCAGGCCGGCAATTGGAGTAATAGATGCGGAATAGTTGTAGTCAATGTATGTAATAGGCATTCCGACGCCCGCATACCAGGTATAGGTATTTTTTGTTTCGGTCTGCTCTGAAAGAACGCTGACAGGAAAATTGAGAATGGCCGTCTTCTTTACCAGGAACGTAGTATCAATTCTTTGCAATCCCGAGTAGTCGCTCGAAATAGAAAGCTGTTGCCATTGAAATTCGCCCCAAGCGGACAGGCCGATCATTGTGCTCTTGTCATAATCGTCTTTCCGATAAAAGATCCTTTGAAAAGACCCAAACACAGAAACGTTGTGAATGCTCTGGGTATATCTCGCGGTTCCCGAGTCCGTAAACAGTCCGATAGATGTATCCGCGATTGTTGGAGAGGCTACTGACAAATAACTTCTGAGAACATCCTTTTCATAACGGGCATTATAACTTGCCGAAGAGTAAACGCCGCCTGAAAAGACCGACCTCTTTCTAGCGACGGGTTTATTGAGACTCGCATATTTCTGTAGTATCCCGAATGAGTCTACGGCGTCGACAAATGATATGGGCAGATTATAGAGATCGGTTGGATTCCGAAGATCGGAATTGAAAAAAATCCGGTGTAAAACCTATCGACCGCACTTCCGCCCCGCCCGCTAAAATTGAGGCCCAATTCAAGCCATAATGGAAACCTGCGCGAAACAATATATCGGGCCTTTAAATAGTAATTCTTGATCCGGAAATACATTTTGGCATAATCTGTATAGGCCTCTTGGCCGAACTTGAATCTATTTGCAAGAGCAAGCCGGACCGAATCGTTCAAATCTCCATTCAGCAGTCGATGCTTTATGTCAACCAGCGTATCGCACAATTCCCTGGCCTCACGATTAAAAAACGAATTGTACTGCAGGTAGGGTTCCAAAAAGGTTATGAGTTTATAATACTCCTTAACGTCGTCAAATGATCCGCCTCCCGCCTTGCCGGAATCAATATTCGTTGTTGTTCTGCCATAGCCGAGCTCTTCATCGTCGTTGGAAAGCTTGTCTTTAAGGAAATCTACCATAGTCGTCACTGCGACTTCCGCTGGCGCGCCTATCTGTATTGGCTGGCTGAGCTTGAACGTACTGCTATTGATAGAGTCGGATGGAATTATTGGATGGCGCCCTACATCAATACTGGCTGGTTCATATACTTCGCTACCGTCGCTGATCCGAATGAAGCGAAAGACCAGTGTGAGCTTTCCGTATTCGGGAAGTGTTGCGTGTGGGATTTCCACCTGGACCTGCACCATCTTGACTATTTCCGGGTAGTATTTTTCCTTTGGTATCAGTCGAACGGTCTGGCGGCTTTTTGTGCCCTGTATGTAATATTCCAATCTGTACCTCTTGATAAAATTGCTATAGGGGAAACCCAATTCTTCCGGCGTAAGCAATTGTTGGCTTGGCCTGAATTGTATATCCCCAATAAGCGTCAGCTTTTTTTGTCCAAAGCAAAAGGAACAACATAACAGGCAGACGAAAACCAGATATCGTTTTCCCATCTTAGTTCATTTTTCGAAGCAATAGCAGGTGTAGACTGTCTAAATTATCGGCTTTATATAGTAGCTCACGACGATGGTCGTCTTTTGTTCCGCGATCCAACCACAACGTACCATTCAGCGTCGTAAAGGAGTGAAAGGAGCTAAAAAATGTTGAATCAAAAGATAGTCCCACGCCCACGATGTCTTTTTTACCCGGCAAGACATCAAGCATGATCGTGTCTTTAATTGATTTTAGCTTTATGCTCGCCGCCATTTGTTCCTTGCTAAGCACCTGAGGGTTGAAGTTGGACAGAAACTCCGGAAGTGGTGGCCAGCCTCTTTCTGGCATAGCCGTAGTATTGCTTTTGAAATAGTCCGAAATCCTATAGGCAATGTCGGGGTTGGGATAATATACTCTGATCAGCAAGCGGGAGCTTCTGAGAAATGATTCCTTATCATTTGCGAAGCGGCCGCCTGAGTCACTGTTCCTTTGCCATAGGAAGTATGCCGAAAATATGAGTAATAATAAAAACAACACTCCAAAAATTACAACGCGTGCCTTCGGTCTTGCCGCTGGTGTTTCTTTATTTGGCGCAGGAATTATTTTAGCTTCTAAGGTGTTCCTCGGGGCGGATGGCGTATCCGGGGTTTGAAGCGAATCGGATAATTGACGCAGGCGTTGAGCAATTTCCAGAAATGCGGCTTCGCTTCTTTCGTTCAATTCCCCGATGGGCGTTCCGTCATGAGGTACAGCATTGAATGTCTGTAAGGGAGTTTGCCTCCATTCACAAGGTTTAAAAATAACCGGAACTATTCTGAGCTTCCCCTTCTTGTGCAATGCGAGTGCGTGATCAAGCTCCTTTTCATAGCAGTACGCCGATTCAAGGTAGTCTGCGCTAAGACAAGCGAGAAACAGATCTGAGGCGTCAAGCTGAGCCCGGATGTGTTCGTCAAATTCTTCGCCGGCGTGTATGTCCCAGTCTATCCAGGCATCAAGCTTACCATCTCTTTTAAGCTGTGCCAGATGCGTTTGTAATCGCTCAACAAAAGCACGATCGTTGTGGCTATAAGAGATGAAAGCGGTCATCAGGGAATGGGGACTATGGCGCAATACTAAACTAAGGCGTATAGTTCTGAAGTGCAAGCTGCAAGCTTAATTCACCGCGTTTGCAAAGCATAGCCACTCTCTGCACTGTGAAATGCAAGGGGGCTAGGCGTAGTGTTTTGTTTGTTTTGAGATGCGGTCACAAACGGTGACCGGATGCCAGTCCCTAATGGTGAGCCTTATTTCCCGATACAAAACTTCCCAAAAATCGTCCCCAGAATGTCCCGATCGGTTTGCACCTGGCCGGTTAGCTCACCTATGTAATGCAGTGCCTGGCGGATGTCCAGTGCCACCAGATCGCCCGGAATATCATCGTTCAGTCCTGCCTTGATATCGATGATCGCGGCGGCAATCTTTTGGAGAGCAGCCAAATGACGGGTATTGGTAATGATGGTGTCCCCCGGCTTTACAGCATCGGTCAGGACGAAGCGGATCAGGGATTGCTTCAGCTGCTCCATACCTGCGCCGGTCATAGCACTTATCGCCAAAGCATTCTCCGGCGCATCGAAGTGAGCACTGGCAGCATCTGTCTTATTTAATAAGAACAGATAAGGCTTGTCCAGTGATCTTAACCACTCCGTAGATGAGGCCAGGCTTGCCGGATCGCCCGAAGCGACATCAAAGAGATACAATACGATATCTGCCTCTTCCGCTTTCTTCCGGCTTCGCGCGATCCCCTGCTGCTCGATCACATCATCCGTATGACTACGAATGCCGGCGGTATCAATAAACCGGAAACGAATGCCCTCGATGTTGAGCACTTCTTCAATCGTATCGCGGGTCGTGCCTGCGATATCACTGACAATCGCCCGCTCCTCGTTCAGCAAGGCATTCAGCAGCGTGCTCTTTCCCGCGTTCGGAGCACCAATGATGGCCACGCTGACACCATTCTTCACGGCATTTCCCAGCTTGAATGAGTTGATAAGCTGTGCGGTGGAAGCACCTATACGATCTAACAGCTCGAAGAGCTTCGTCCGGTCTGCAAACTCCACGTCTTCCTGCGAAAAATCGAGCTCCAGTTCTATCAATGCGGAAAATGTGATCAGCTCTTCCCGCATGGCCTGAAGCTCCGCGCTGAATCCGCCGCGCAGCTGATGCATCGCCGACTGCTGCGCAGCCTTGCTTTCGGCAGCGATCAGATCACCTACCGCCTCGGCCTGCGTGAGATCCAGCTTGCCATGCAGAAAGGCCCGCTGCGTAAACTCTCCTGCTTTTGCCGGAACGGCGCCGGCCTCAACACACAGCTCCATTACCCGCTGCAGGATATAGGGAGAGCCGTGACAGGAGATCTCAGCAATGTCTTCCCCGGTATAGGAGTTGGGTGCCCGGAATAGCCCAACGACCACCTCATCTACGATCTCCGGCTGCGGACCGTCAGAGCCCTCAGTGCCGCGATCGAGGATCCTTCCAAAATGAAGCGTATGGCTGGGCTGATCACTGAGCTTTTTCCCAGCGAAGATCCTGTCGACGATCGCAATTGCATCCGGCCCGCTCAGACGAATGGTTCCGATGGCCCCGACGCCCGGAGGCGTGGATAATGCGATGATCGTGCTGACTGGCATTGGATTCCGGGAATTTTGTTGTCACTGAGGCCCGGCTGTAAAGTTAGTTGCACGAGTATCACCACTTCCAATGGCATTACTTTATTGACTTAGAATGCAATAAAACATTAGACATGAAAGATTCAAGAAACCAGGAGAGCCACCAGAGCAAATCTCCGGCGATAGATAATAATCTTCCTCGCCCCCAAAACAAGGACAATCTCGATAGCCGCGAAAATCTGGAACAAAACGACGACGGCAAGGGTCATAATACCAAGGCTACACATGAAGGCGATGAGGCCAAGAACGAGCAGAATGATCGCCGCGGAACCTGAGAAGGACTATTCGAATTCAATGAGTCCCTGATTGCAAACATAGCATCAGGGACTTTTTTTATGATGAAGAGTGAGAGAAGGAAGGGATCATCCGGATGTGTTTGACAGGCAGGCACGAAAAAGCCTCTCCCACTTGCGTAAGAGAGGCTTTCTAAGACGAACACAGTTACTTGTTCTTTATCTTGGTTTCATCGTTGGTTACTTTGGTCTTGCTGCCATCCTTGTATTTCACTTTCGTTTCGCTCTCCGTCACCTTCGACTTACTTACTTCTTTAGCTGCGGGGGCCGGAGTGTCCATGGTACTTGTGCCCATAGTGCTGCCAAGAGACTCGTCGTAGGTCCAGTTTGTACCCGTTCCATAATTGATCAGTCCATTCGCAATGACCATATTCCGTCCATAAATAGTATCGGTGGTACCCGGCTCCATGATAAAGTCAACCGGTTGATTGGTCACTGTGTTGACGATATAGTGGTGAACCGTATCTACACGAACAGTGATCTTCTCTTTGGTGCGGAGGTCAATGTATTGAACGTTTGGCTTGGGTTGGTATACAGGGCGGGTAGTGGTAGTAGTTGTCGTAGTGGTAATCATATTGGGATCGCTGGCTGGTGCTACTACGGCCGTGTCGGAAGTCGTGGTCGTCGTCGTTTCGGAATTGCAGGCGCCGAAACCGAGGGCCAGCAATGCCAGTAATGATATTTGCGTCTTCATGATTGCGTATTGTTTTGATTAGCCCAGCGACCTTAAAAGATCAGGCCATGAACTGAAAAAATCGTAGTTGTTAACTACGTGATTGCCTTATTATCAATGTTTTTGCCCTCGGGGGAAGAGGTAAGACGACAGCGGCACTGTATGCACGCCTCAGTTATGAAACGAAGCAGAACCCAACGAATAGGGTTCTAAATTTGCGCCATGCAATTCAACCGGTCGGGACTTTCTACAGAACAACTCATACATCTATATACCAGCCTCCTCCGCCCGCGGATGATCGAGGAAAAGATGCTCGTATTATTGCGCCAGGGACGCATTTCAAAATGGTTCTCCGGAATTGGACAGGAAGCAATCGCCGTCGGAGCCACGCTTGCCCTCGATAGCGATGAGTATATCATGCCGCTGCACAGAAACCTGGGTGTTTTTACCTCCAGGAATATGCCCTTCGACAAATTGTTCATGCAATGGCAGGGACGCAAGGAGGGTTTTTCCAAAGGGCGTGAGCGCAGCTTTCACTTTGGAGCTAATGAATACCATATATGTGGAATGATCAGCCATCTCGGGCCTCAGCTCGCAATAGCCGATGGTATTGCACTGGCTCACAAACTCAGGAAGGAAGACAAGGTAAGCCTGGCTTTTTCAGGAGACGGCGGGACCAGCGAAGGCGATTTTCACGAGGCCCTGAATGTGGCAGCGGTCTGGGGATTGCCGGTGATCTTCGTCATTGAAAATAACGGCTACGGTCTCAGCACGCCTTCCAGCGAACAATTCATCTGTAAGCAGCTGGCCGATCGTGCACCGGGCTACGGCATGAAGGGCATCACTATCGACGGGAACAATATTCTCGAGGTATATCACGCGATCAAGGAAGCCCGGGAGTATTGCATAAAGGAGCAGAAGCCGATCCTCGTAGAATGTATGACGTTCCGCATGCGCGGACATGAGGAAGCCAGCGGCGTGAAATATGTTCCGAAGGAATTGTTTGAAATGTGGGCGGAGAAAGATCCTTTGAGCAATTATGAAAAGTGGCTGCTGAAGAAAGATATTCTCAGCGAATCGGCTATCGCGGATATCCGCGGGAAAATACAGCTGGAGATCGAGGCTGGACTGGCGACGGGCTTTGCCGCCGGGCCGATACAGCCGGATATTGCCGAAGAACTGAAAGATGTGTACGCTCCTTTCGACGGGAAATCGCAACCGGCTGCTGGCAATAAGCAATCAGAGAAAAAGTTCATTACTGCCATCTCGGAGGCGCTTCGGCAGAGCATGCAGCGATATGAGAATTTCGTTTTGATGGGACAGGATATTGCCGCTTACGGAGGTGCCTTCAAAGTGACGGAAGGATTTCTAGAGGAATTCGGGAAGGAGCGTGTCCGCAATACACCGCTCTGTGAAAGTGCCATAGTAGGCGCCGCGCTGGGACTTTCCATCAAGGGCTTTAAAAGCATGATGGAAATGCAGTTTGCAGACTTCGTAACGGTTGGCTTTAACCAGATCATCAATAACCTCGCGAAGATCCACTACCGCTGGGGACAAGCGGCCGACGTGGTGATCCGCATGCCAACGGGCGGCGGCGTCGGAGCGGGACCCTTCCATTCACAAAGCAATGAGGCATGGTTTGCGCATACACCCGGTCTGAAGGTGGTGTATCCTTCTACGCCGGAGGACGCCAAGGGGCTGCTGTGTGCAGCCATCGCGGATCCGAATCCGGTGATGTTCTTTGAGCATAAGGCGCTTTACCGGAGCATAAGCGGAATGGTACCGGACGACTATTATACCATAGAGATCGGAAAGGCGCGGGTGGTGCAGGAAGGGGACGATATTTCAATTATTACCTACGGCGCCGGTGTTCACTGGGCGAAGGACTATGCCGCGCAACATCCCGAGACCTCGATATATATCCTGGACCTGCGCACCCTGCTTCCCCTGGACTACGACGCAATCCGTACGGCCGTACAGGCGACAGGTAAGGTATTACTGCTGCACGAAGACACGCTGGTGGGCGGCATCGGTGGGGAACTTGCGGCCTGGATCAGCGAGAATTGCTTTGAAAGTCTGGATGCGCCGATCCTGCGCTGCGCCAGCCTGGATACACCTGTGCCGTTTGCAATTGAGCTTGAACAGAAGTATTTGGCAAAGGCGCGCTTAGGGGAAGCAATTGAAAAGCTCCTCGGTTACTAGTTAACCACGATGAAAGCTAGCAGTAACAAGCTTCGCATACTCCCGCTCGCCGCCGTAATCTTCCTGACGGTATCGGGAGGGCCGTACGGCCTGGAGCCGCTGCTGGGCTATGCTGGTCGGGATGGGGCACTGCTGCTTCTGATCATTACTCCGCTCCTTTGGGACATCCCGGCTATTCTCACCGTCCTGGAGCTGAACAGTATGATGCCGGTGACCGGCGGCTATTACGAATGGGTCAAAAAAGCACTCGGCGCACGATTCGGATTTTATGAAGGGTGGTGGACCTGGCTGTACACCTTTGTTGATCTGGCGATCTATCCCGTCTTGTTCGTTACCTACGCCTCCTACTTCTGGCCCGAGGCAGCGATTTACAAAATCCCGGTATGCCTGCTGATCATTTGGCTGGGAGCGGGGTTGAACATACTCGGCATCTCGCCCGTAGGCCGGCTATCGATATTGCTTGGCACCATGGTCATCATCCCCTTCCTGGCGATGGGCATTACCGCGATCGTCCGCCCGGAGATCCAGTTGTCCATTCCCCGGCCCTCCCTGCATGGACTTACATTTCCAGCACTCGGAATGGGGCTATACACCGTAATGTGGAACTTCTTCGGATGGGACAATGCCACCACATATGCCGGCGAGGTGGAGAATGCGCCGCGCACGTATATCAGCGCCATCGTGATCGCCTTCTGCTCGGTGCTGGTATTGTATGCGATTACTGTGATGATCATGCAGGCGTCGGGGATCGAAGCAAAGACTTTGCAGGACGGCGGCTTCCCGGTACTGGGTGAACTGATCGGCGGACGCTGGCTGGGCAGCCTGATCGCGATCGGCGGGCTGGCAAGCGCATTGGGATTGTATAATGCGGTGCTGCTGGCGGTCTCCCGTGTACCTGAGGCGATGGCCAATGACCGCCTGCTTCCGAAAGGACTTAATCGTGTTCATCGCAAATATGGAACGCCTTATATCTCCATCGTGATTTGCGCCTTCGTTGTCAGCCTGATGATCTTCTGGTCATTCACCGATCTGATCATTATTGATGTGACACTGTATGGGGCGGGGCTGTTCCTGGAGTTTGTGGCCCTGATTGTATTCCGGATACGTTCGCCGCATATGCCGCGGCCATTCAAAATCCGGCTGGGTGTACCCGGACTGATCGCTATGTATGTGCTGCCGGTCGCCATTTATTGCGTAGCGCTTGGAGGAGCCTTCGCTTCGGCCGGTGAAACATTGAAGCCGGCTTTGTTTGCTGCTGTTGCCCTCTGCAGTGCCGAGCTGGGTTGGCAGATGATCCGTTTGTTCGTAAAGGCAGAACAATCAATTCCCTAAGAATTTGAGCGTGCATCAGTTATTTTCGCTCTTTATACAAGAAGGTCCATGAGTCTGCGTATTCTTTTGCCGGTCATTATTATTTGTTCACTTACCGCCTGCCGGGATCAGAACTCTTCGAAGAGCCGTGGTCCTATCGTGCTGGGTGATAGCTCCACAATCGTCACCGAAACCGATCCCGCGGTACTTCATGACCAGGTGGTAGATCTTCAACCGGTCCTGGCTACAGAGAACAGCGCCGAGGCGGCGAGTCCCGCACCCGATACTGCTAAGGCGGAGAGCGCTCCGCCGGATAATCAAACCGCAGCAGCTCAAACCGCAGCCACACCTGTGCAGGCTGTTGATGGACTCAATGTGCCTTTTAAAGAAGTAACACTCTCCATCGCGGGGATCAGAACTAAAAGCTATGGTAAGCCCGACCTGCAAAAAGCCCGGGGCGCATCTTACCAGCTAACGGGAGGGAATCTGGCCGGGGCGCAGTTTAGAGCAAGCGGCGGCACTGTTACCAAAGTCTCGCAGCGCTATGAAACGGTCGTACGCCTGCAGGACGGCAGCGATAAGCTGGCTCTTGAATCACTTGGCAAGTACACTTCAGACTGGACTCCGCTGTCCGGCAGGAACGGGGTGTATACTATCGCAGGACTTGAAAAGTCAAACCTGGAATTCAGAGACGTTTCCCCGTCGGCAATTCGTAATGCTGTCCAGCAATCGGCCCGCAGAAGCCGTCTTAGCCGGAGCGAAACCCAGGAATGGCTGGACGCGGTTCGCAGCATACGTTCGGTTGATCAATCTCCGTCCACTATAGTATTGCGGAGCGTCATGTGGAGGGTGGAAGGGAAAGATGCGGCCGGCAAGAGCTTTAACAAGGAGCTGCGTATTGACGTTCCGCAGTCATGAAGCTAAACCGGATCAAGCTCACCGGCGCCCCGAGGTCTCCGCTATTGGAGGACGACCGGCAAGTGCTGGACATGATCTTTCAATCCAGGATCCGGACTTTCGTCGTTGTATTCGGCATATTTACGGCTTACGTTCTGTACAAAGCCTTGCCTTATCTATTGAGTCATGATATGACGCAATTCAGCGCTGGCATCTGCGCCTTTGTACTGATCATCATTGCTCCCGGGCTGCTGGTCTTCTTCCTTCGGATCTGGCCCTATCGTCGCGATCTTCAGGCCGGCTTCAAGTTTGTGGTGTATGAGCAGGTGATTGACAAGAAATACTTTCCCATTACCGGGCAGTATTTCCTGTCACTGGAGGATGTGAACTATATGCACCATGAGGTGGAGGAATCCGTATGGTTGTCGGTCAATATAGGGGACAGGTATCCCGTATATTTTGCGGCACACTCCCACTATGCCTTCAACCTGCGCGGAAGGATCACAATGATGTGAGGCAGCGTGGAGTCAGTTACTGAATTACGGCAATGCACTTCAGCTCGATAGCGATGGCGCTGGGAAGCGAGTTTACGCTGACGGTTGTGCGGCAGGGCTGTGCATCTTTGAAGTACTCCGCTTTCCAGCACAGTGGGATCCGAAGCTTGGAATTCACGTGACTTGAAGTCGCGGC
>JADMIO010812810.1_pt1 | contig 89842 bp, 91 predicted proteins | sample 8958161 | NCBI WGS metagenome assembly JADMIO01 (sample SAMN16585339, study PRJNA669376) | soil metagenome | isolation source: Crop rotation soil | place: USA: Cullars Rotation, Alabama | collected 2011
CGCGACAACTTGTCCACGTGGAATTCTAAGCTTAGGATCCCAATGTGCTGGAAAGATCTCACCGCGGCCCTGTTCTTCCAGGGATACCGGGAAGAGGAGTTCCTCTCTGGGGAGTAGGGAATAGGGAGTGGGGAGTAGCGGGTCGTTGCTGCTACTCGTTGGAAATCTTGTTCTGGAGTGTGCGGATCAAGGCTCGCAGCATCTTGCCGACCGACTCGCACTTGGCGAACGCCGCCGACAAATCTGCATCTTGAGCAAGGCTGACTCGTTGAGATAGCAGGAGATGTGTCTCCAACTCTTTGAGCGAGCCTTGGGCAATACGAAGCGACTGGATGTAGGGACCTGTCAGTTCGCGACCGTTGCCCTCGGCTATGTTGGCGGGAATCGACGCGGCAGCCCGTCGAATCTGGGACGTCAAACCGAACAGCTCATCGCGCGGGAAATGCTTTGTAAGCTGGTAACAGGCTTCGGCAAGATCCATCGCCTCCTGCCAAACGCGTAGGTCGCGATAAGACTGAACTTCCGGCTGCAGCATTCCCCACGGCGAAATACCGCCGCCCCCCGCTACTCCCTATTCCCCACTCCCTACTCCCTCATGGGCCTACTTCGGCCGCACCGCCACGTACTCGTACTCGCTGTTGTTCCACAGCTGCAGCAGCACTGTCTTGCCGGCACGCTTGGCGCTTTCGGCCGCCGCGATCGCCTGCTCGGGCGAGGACACGGGCTGGAAGTTCACTTCCGTCACCACCGAATTGAGCGGCAGCTTGCCCAGCGCGTCCGATCCCGTTTCGATCGACTGCACCATCACGCCGCGCACCGAAGTCGGGATGCCGCGCCGGCGGCGGTCGACGTCCTCGATCGGCTTGAACACGACGCCCAGCAGGTTCGAGAGCTGCTTGGCGGTTTGCGTCTCGGTTGGCTTCTCGGTTTTCTCCGTCGACGAGGCGGCGAGCTTCACGGTGGTCGCGCCCTGCTTGCCGTTGCGCAGGTAGCGCACGCTCACCTGCGTGTTGACCTGTGTCACGCCCATGATGCGGAACAGGTCGCGGCTTTCCTTGATGGCCTGGTTGTTGAGCGTGGTGATGAGGTCGCCGACTTTGAGGCCGGCCTGGTCCGCCGCGCCGCCCTTGGTCACCGCCGTCACCAGCGCGCCTTGCGGTGTGCGCAGTCCATAGGCTTCGGCGATCGCCTGGTCGACCGAGCGGGCCTTGATGCCCATCGTACCGCGCCGGGCCGAGCCATACTGCTTGAGCTGTCCCACGACGACCTTGGCGAAGTTGGCCGGAACCGAGAAGCCGACGCCGACCGATCCGCCTGCCTCGCCGGGAGAGATGATGGCGGTGTTGATGCCGACCACTTCGCCCTTGAGGTTGAACAGCGGTCCGCCCGAATTGCCCTTGTTGATGGCGGCGTCGGTCTGGATGAAGTCGTCGAACGAGCCGGCGCTGATGTCGCGGTTGCGCGCCGAGATGATGCCCGCCGTCACCGTGCCGCCCAGGCCGAACGGGTTGCCGATGGCGATCACCCACTGGCCGACTTCGGCGGTTTCGGAATTGCCCCACGGCACCGCCTGCAGGGCCGTTTTCGTGTCCACTTTCAGGAGCGCGAGGTCCACGTCCGTGTCCGCGCCTACCAGCTTCGCTGGGAGTACCGTGCCGTCCGACAGGATCACGTCGATTTCGTCGGCGTTCTCGATGACGTGGTTGTTGGTGACGATGTAGCCCACCGCATCGATGATGAAGCCGGAGCCGAGCGAGGCCTGGCGACGCGGCCCTTTGGGTCCGCGGCCAAGGAGATCGTTGAACTCGTTGAGCGGGGAGTCAGGTCCGAAGGCCGGCAAGCCATTGCCACGCGCCACCATCTGGCGCGTCGAGATGTTCACCACCGACGGCATCAGGCGCTTGGCTAGCGCCGAGAAGTCCTCGCCCGACAGGCCCGGCCGGTCGATCGGCTGCTGCGCCATAGCCGGCGCGGTGAGGAGGGCGCCTGCCAAGGCGATTGCCCCGAGGACCTTCCCGGCAGAGTTCAGAGACCAGGCGAGCATGCGAAAGAAACTCCCGTATTCGGAGCGGCAAAAGGGACGGATTTCCTTGTGAACACTGGCGCCTTGGACGCGGGATCGCAAGAAGAACGGCCATCCGTCCGCCGTCCCCAGCGGACTCTGTCCCCCAATTGCGGAACAATGACGGCGGAAAATGTTCACAAGGGCGTGCTTATGGGGACACCCTCCTGTCGGCTAGCGGCCCTGTCCTACGTCCTTGGACCAAAGACAGGAGCGACCCATGCGCAAGATTGTCGTCGGCGCCCAGGTTTCGATCGATGGGGTGATGCAGGCGCCGGGCGGCCCAACCGAGGACCCGACCAAAGGCTTCAGATTCGGCGGCTGGTCGATCCCGTATTTCGATCAGGAGTTCGGCGAAGAGATCGACGGCCTCTTCAAGGATTTCGACCTCCTGCTTGGGCGCAAGACTTACGAGATCTTTGCTGGGTACTGGCCCTACCAGGACGAAAAATCTCCCGATTTCGGCAGCATCACCAGGGCCTTCAGAGACGCCAGGAAGTACGTGGTGTCGCGCTCAGGTGAGGTCGATACGAGTTGGAAAGGCTCGGTGCTTCTCCACGACATCGCCGAGATAGAGCGCCTCAAGCAGCAAGACGGGCCTAACCTGGTCACGCAGGGCAGCACTGAACTCGTACATGCGCTGCTCGCGAATGACCTTGTCGATCAGATCAGCACCTTCACGGTCCCTGTCGTTCTCGGCAGCGGCAAGAAACTGTTCGCGGATGGCTCCGCGCCGCACGCCTACAAGCTGACCAGGTCACGCGTGTCGGGCTCGGGCGTCATGATCGCGCACTACGAACGCGGCGGCGACGTCAAGATCGACGACACCCTGCTGAACAATCCGAGCAAGGCAGAACTTGCACGTCGGGAACGGATGAAGCGAGAGGGCTAGAGATTTTGTCGTTTGCGCCGGCGTCAGCCAGCGCTTAGGGCTTCGAGCAGTCTGCGATGGCCTGCGAAAGACCTTCCGTCGGAAACGAGCGGGTCGCGGCTGAGCCGCTTTCCTTTATCTGGACGGTCGCGCCTTTCTCCAGCTCGGAGAGGATCGCCTTCGCCTCCGCCCCGGCAACCAGCGTTGCAGTCCCCGGCGGCCAGACGGCCAGAGCGGCGGGGCTCATGGGGGCCGCGTGAATCACATGCGGCGCGGCGCTGTCTACCTGGAGTTCGACGTCTCCCAGCGGCTTTGACTGGCCGCCGCTGGGCACACGCGAAACGCCAACCTGTGTTTCGCCGCTTTCCTCAACCACAACAGCGAGCGACAGATCGTAGTTGATCGCCGGGCTAACGTGGCACAGGCGCATCGGGGCAGCGCCGTTCGAGGAGACGGAAAGAGTGGCCGTCACCCAGGATCCGGTTGAGAATGCCCCTTTGTCGACCTCGCCGGCCTTTGGCAGCGCATCGGACTCCTGCTGCGCCTTGGGCTCCGCTTCCTTGGCCGGGCTACACGCCGCAAGCGTAGCGCTCGCAACGACGGCGACGCCTGCTCCCAACCGACTGACCCAGTTGCGCATCCCATGTTTCCTTCTGTCTTCGCTGACCAGCGCAAAACCTGTTGCACAACTTTCGCTCCGTTCACCAGTCTCAATCAGCAACCGCCCTGTAATCGCAGGCGAAAGCAGAAAGCAGCATCGACTTATCCTGCGGGGTTGGCGCCTCACCGATACTGCCGCCCATGACAGATGCGGCGGACAAACAGACCCAGAAGGACCCCGGCCTCGCCGGGCTGGTCCTCATGCTGCCCATCCTCATCCTGCAGTTTGTCTTTGCGCGCTTCGCCCGCCGCCTTGACCGGCTGAAACAGGCCCGCCGCACAAGGCCCTCGCCCAGGAACTGGCGCGATCATTTCGGCCGCCTGCGCCAGTGCGAATGGCATATCCACCAGCTGGTCGCCAACGGCGCCCGCCAGGTGCTGGCCTTTGGCGATGTCGACCTCAACTTCATCCCGATGATCGTGGACGTGCCCGAGGACATGGCCTGGTCGGAGCCCTCGAGCCCTGCCGCCCTCTATATCCGCATGCAGGAGATCGCCCGCTTCCACTCAGACCCCGAGCGCTACATCCTCCGCCACGCGACACGCATCCGGAAGCGGGAGGCCGACGCCGCCGACCTCATCCTGAGGAGCGCCGAAGGCGCGTCTCGAAGGATGCCAGCCACTCGTATCAGTAGTAGTAGTAGTATCGAAAACGCCGCGGCCGAATACTACTACGCGGCGCAAGCCCGCGGCCCGCCTCAATCGACTCAATTCGGAAAAACAACGCCCACACCGACCCGCTGATCTCATCAGCGAGAACGCGCGGCCATGCCTGAAAGCAACTCCTGCTCCCTATTCCCCACTCCCTACTCCCTGCGAGCGCGGCGAGCCTTACGCGTTGAAGTTCAGCCTCAGCCCCGGCTCCTTCCACCGCATCTTGCCCAGCTTGCCGCTGCCCGAGAGCGTAATGAAAGCATCGCGCATGTCCTTCCCGCCAAAACAGATATTGGTGGTGTAGATGTCGCCGGTCGGAACCTGCTCGAACGTCCCGTCCGGGGCGATCGAAGTAATGCACGGATCGAGCAGGGTCGCGACGCACACCCGGCCCGACGCCGTCACCGCCAGCGAATCGAAATACTGGATGTTCGGCCGGCCCGGCATTGTCGCGACTACCCTGCCCGGCAGCCATTTGCGCTCGCGTTTGATCTCGCCGCCCGGCCCGGTGATGTCGAACGCCCACAGCCGTCCGGTCGAGGTCTCTGCCGCGTACACCACCTTCTCGTCGGGCGAGAGGCCGATGCCGTTGTAGCCGCTCGATCCGAACGTTACCTCGACCACACTCGATCCGTCGGGCTTCGCGTAATAGATGCCGCTCTTGTCGCGGACGCGCTTCGAGTCCTTGCCGTAGTCGGTGAACCAGAAGCCGCCGGATTTGTCGAAAACCAGGTCGTTCGGCCCGCGCAGCGGATTGTCGCCGACCTTGTCGTACAGGCGCTCGACCTTGCCGGTCCGGAGGTCCACCCGCTCGATGCGTCCGGTGGTGTAGTCATCCGCCGTCGCCGCCGGGATCAGGACGCCGTTGCGCTCGACATGCTTCGAGCCGCCATTGTTGCAGACGTAGACCGCGCCATCGGGACCGATCGCCGCGCCGTTCGGCCCGCCGCCGATATTGGCGATGATCTCCGTCTTGCCGTTCCAGCACCGCGTCAGCGTCCCGCGCGCAATCTCGACCAGGATAACCGAGCCGTCGTCCATCGCGATCGGCCCCTCCGGGAAGCGCAGTCCCTCGGCGACAATTTCGATACCTGCCGTCAACTTTTCCTCCCTTTGTGTCACGCGATTTCCACCCTACGTTCGACCGGTCATGGAAGCTACAGCCGCACCAGAGCAGCGCAGCAGCACCACGCTCGACATTGCGTCGATCGTGGTCTGCACCTTCGTCTGGGGCACGACCTTCTATGCGATCACGCTCCAGCTCGGCGTGGTCGATCCGGTGGTTTCGGTTGTCTATCGCTTCGCTCTGTCAGCCGGCCTCCTGTTCGCCTGGTGCAAGGTGACCGGCGAAAAGATCGGCCTCACCCGCGCACAACATCTTGCGGCGGCCGCCATGGGCATCCTCACCTTCTCGATCAACTACCCGCTGGTCTATGTCGCCGAACAGCATGTGACCTCGGGCGTGGTCGCCATCGTCTTTGCCGCCATGGCTTTCATAAACCTCATGCTGTTCCGCATCCTGTTCGGCCAGCGGCCCCGCCCCATCGCCTGGATCGGCGCGCTCTTGGGTATTGCGGGCGTCGCGCTGATCTCGTGGGACGAGATTGCCGCCGCCCGCATGAGCGGCGAAGCACTATCTGGTCTCGGCATAGCCATGTTGGGAGTAGTGATGACTGCGTTCGGCAATGTCGCGGCGCGCAAAGGAGAGGACTTGAAGGCGCCCGTGCCCAGCCTCACTGCCTGGTCAATGGCCTACGGCGCGCTCGCGCTTGCCGTGTTCGCGCTGGCAAGCGGCCGCGCGTGGACGTTCGAGGCGACGCCCGCCTACATCGGCTCCCTGCTCTATCTTTCGGTGGCAGGATCCGTGATCGCCTTCCTGCTCTATTTCGGGCTGGCGCGGCGGCGCGGCTACGGCACAGCCGCCTACGTCTCCGCCATGGCGCCGCTGGTCGCCATGTTCGTTTCTGGTGTCTTGGAGCACAAAAGCTGGGGCGTGATCGCGTTCGTAGCGGTCGCCTTGGTGCTTGGCGGCCAGGTCCTGTTGCTCCGCGCAAAACGCGCCTAGCGGATGCGCTCGAGCTCGCGGATTACGAACGCCGCCTCGTTGTCGGCGTCCTTGCCGAATTTCACCGCAGACACTTCGCGCCACGCAGCGCGGTCGAACTCTGGAAACCAGACATCGGCGTCTGCGTCCGCGTCGACTTCCGTCAGGGTCATGTGCGTCGCCAGCGGGAGCGCAGCCGCGTAGATTTCCGCCCCGCCGATCACCGAGACTTCAGCGACCCCCGCCTTGGCCGCCATCGCGCGCCCGGCGGCCAGCGCCGGCGGCAGGCTCGAGAACACGAAACCGCCCGGGGCCTCGAAATCGAGCTTGCGAGTGGCGATTATGTTGGGCCGGCCCGGCAGGGGGCGCTTCGGGAAACTCTCCCAGGTCTTCCGCCCCATCACCAGCGGGGTCTTTGCCGTGATCTTCCGGAGGTTGGCCATGTCGGCCTTGAGGCGGAACAGCAGCTTGTTGTTCTTGCCCAGCTCGCCGCGCCGGCCGATCACCGCGACCAGCCGCATGCCAATCATATCGGCCTCATTGGGAAATCTGGTCTCAGACAAGAGGGACTCTCTATTCACGGCCAACTGCGTTATTGGGGCGTCGGGACGGGCAGTCGAACCCCGGTTTGTCGCCGGAAGCAAGCGGTTCAGAAGGGTCGGACATGAACGGTGTCTGGAATGAACTGGTCTCGGCCCTCACCAACGGGCATCCCGAGCAATTGCCTCTGGCGCTCGGCGGCATCATCGCCACCGGCGCGCTTATTTGGTACCTGAAGGGCCGGACCTGGGCCTTTATCTATGTTGCCCTGATCCCCTTCCTCAACTGGACGTTCGGAAAGTTCAGCGGCTTCGATGTCACCTCCGAACTCGGCGGCGTCTTCGGAATGACGAACAAAATCATGATCAACCCGCTCACCATCCTCACCGGCATGGTGTTCGTGGTGCGCGACTTCGTGCAGCGCGAGATGGGTCACCGCGTGCTGATCCTGATGGCGCTCGCGGTGGCGTGGTCGTTCTATTATTCCTGGCCGGTAATCGCGCTTGCTTCGGGCATCGCCTTCGCGATCTCTGAAACGTCGGACTGGCTGATCTTCACATTCACGAAATACCGCCTGTCGACGCGCATCCTGCTGTCGAGCGCCCTGGCGGCGCCGATCGACACGACGGTCTTTCTCTACGGCGCCGACCTGGCGCGTCAAATGCAGCTCGGCGATCCGCCGGGAACCATGTTCAACATGGCCAACTGGATCCTGTTCATCATCGGCAAGATGATCGGCGCGGTGGTCGTGTCCTGGATGATCCGCCGCCGCGAGGATCGCGGCACGGTCGATCCCGCCGCCGCCTGATCCAGAAACAAAAAGGGCGGCCATGCGGCCGCCCTTTCGCCGTTCTTGCGAACGAGAGTTCGTTAGTTCGGCTTCGGCGCTTCGGCCGGAGCAGGCGTCGCCGGAGCCGGGGTGGCCGGAGCAGGCGTCGCAGCCGGATCAGCCGGCGTCGTCGTGGTTGTGGTGGTGGTCGTCGTTTCAGCCGGGGCCGCCGCTGCCGGCGCCGCGGTGGTGGTCGTGGTGGTGGACGCCGCCGGTTCTTCCTGGGTGCAGGCGGCGAGAGCGAGAGCCGCGACCGAGGCGGCCACAGCAAAGGTCAGTTTGAACGACATGGAACAGATCCCTCCGACGGATCATAACCCGCGCCGGGCAGGATGCAGTTTTCCGGGCGGCAGGCGGTTGTTTCGGCTGCCGCGGACAAAAGCGCAAGGTGTTGAATCATTGCGCTTTATACAGCTTCATTTCGTGATGCTTAAGCGTGCCTGCCCGCTGCGAATGCTGGCGTGATTGGAAGCACAAGCGGGTCGCGGATTTTTCCGCGCACGATTGCCTTGAATCCATTCGGGGATCGCGCGCTGGTTTTGCGCGCCAATCTCGACATTTCCTGTGGAGAGGTCAGACCGCCACTGGCGCCTTGATATGCGCATCGGGGGCGTAGCCAGTCAGCGTGAAATCTTCGTAATCCCACCCGAACAGGTCGCTTTTGCCGGGGTTGAGTTGGAGACGCGGCAGAGGCTTGGGCGTGCGCTGAATCTGGAGTCGCGCCTGCTCGAAGTGATTCGAGTAGAGATGCACGTCGCCGAAGGTGTGGACGAACTCTCCCGGCTCCAGCTTCGTCGCTCGCACCATCAGCATGGTGAGCAGCGCGTAGGATGCAATGTTGAACGGCACGCCGAGAAAAACGTCGGCCGAGCGCTGGTAGAGCTGGCAGCTCAGCTTCCCCTTCGCGACGAAGAACTGGAACAGGCAGTGGCAGGGCGGCAGCGCCATCTGGTCGACGTCCGCCGGATTCCACGCCGACACCACAAGCCGCCGCGAATTGGGATTCTGGATGATCTCGTCGCGCACCCAGGCGATCTGATCGATCGCGCGCCCGTCAGGAGCGGTCCATGACCGCCATTGCTTGCCGTAGACCGGTCCCAGTTCACCGTCGGCGTCGGCCCATTCGTCCCAGATGGAAACGCCGCGCTCCTGCAGCCACTTCACATTGGTCTCGCCGCGCAGAAACCAGAGGAGCTCGACAATGATTGAGCGGAGATGCACCCGCTTCGTTGTCAGCAGCGGGAACCCCTGAGACAGATCGAACCGCATCTGCCGACCGAACACGCCGCGCGTGCCCGTGCCGGTGCGGTCGCCACGGTCGACGCCGTTGTCGAGAATGTCGTTCAGAAGATCGAGATACTGGCGCATGGGACCTGAGTCGCTTCTGCCTTAGTCATGGGGTGCGCCCCGGCCCAAGGCAAGCTTCAGCGGCCGGTTGTGAGTACCTGTTGTGAGCGAATGGCAGCGTGTGCCAGACTCCGGCCGGTTGGGATCGCCGAAGGGGATTATCCATGAGCCTTCGCCTCGCAGTCTTTGCCCTTGCCGCCGCTTTTGCCTGCTCGCCAGCTTTCGGTCAGGCGGCCATGCAGAATTTTTCCTGGCCCGACATGCGCCAGGCGCTTGAGAAACAGGGCTCCACCATTACTGCCGAGGGCGCCGATGGCGACATTCGGTATTTCGATGCGAAGAGCAAAGACAACCTCATGTTCACGGTGTTCGGCTTCGAGTGCGATACCAAGGAGCCCACGCAGCGATGCAGTGGAGCGCAGCTCTCCGTCTCTTTCACGCCGAAAGACGACGATGCGCTCGCCAAGGGTCTGGATGCGATCGACTACCTTGCCGTCGATGACCGGCCGAGCCCGCGCAAAAATATCAGGCTGACGCGTTACATCATCTTCGACGGGGGTATTGCGGCGGAGAATCTCAGGGAAAATATTTCGGTCTTCCTGAGCATCTCGCAGGACGTCTGGAAGATGCTCGGCGACAAGGGCTTGCTCAAATAAGTCAGCGACTTCGCTCGGCGAAATTCACGGGAGTTGCCGAGGGGATGGCGCTGCACGCATAGGGCCAATGCGATGAAGGCCCTGAAGGCGGCGCTGAAGCAGACCGGGCTGGCGTTCAGGAAAGCTCGCTAAGACCGTCATGTTGCTGGCGGCGGATTTCGGCGCCAGTCTGCCGACGCGGATAGATCAGGGGCCCAACATGAATCGCTTTGCATTGGCCGTCGCTTTTGTGCTGGCCGGCTTCGGCGCACCCGCCTTCGCACAGACTTCGCTGCTCAAGGATTTTTCCTGGGCCGAGATGCGCGCCGAGTTGGTTGAGGCGGGCATAGAAGTGACCAAGGAGGGCCTGTCGGGCGACCAGCGCTTTCTCGCGGGCAAGGACGACACCGATCTCGTCTTTGGCGTCTATGGCGCCCAGTGCGACAACCAGGAAACCACCCAGCGCTGCACCGGCGCCGATTTCATATCGTCTTTCACGCTCAAGGACCCCGCCAAGATCCACGACATACTCGACACGATCGATTACGCGGCGCTTGGCGACTACAAGGGTAGTGACGGGCGGCTGAAGGTTGCCCGCTACGTCATCTTCGATGGCGGCATAACGCGCGAGAACCTTCAGACCAATATAAAGGTCTTCCTGGCCCTGTCGAATGAGATTTGGGACAAGCTCGACGACGCTGACCAGCTGCAATAGGCGAGGTCACCTTGCTCATCCTGACCGTCAACCTGCGCGTCCCAAAGGCCGACCAGGAGAGACTGCGACCGCACATGGAAGCGGTGGTGAAAGCCTCGCGCCAGGAGCCGGGCTGCCTCGCCTACACCTTCAGCTTCGACCTTCTTGAACCTGACATCATTCGGGTGATCGAGGTTTATCGCGACGACGAGGCGCTCAAGGCCCACGGCGCCTCGGAGCACTTCAAACAGTGGCGCGAGATCTCCGGCCACTATCCGCGCGAGGAACGCACACTTTACGACGCGACACGGAGACCGTGATGCCGACGAAGAAATCGGCGCCTGCATCCGACCTGCCGAAACTCGCCGCGCCGGCGCAGCGGGCGGTCAAGGGTGCGGGCGTCGACAGCCTAGCGAAGCTGGCCCGCTTCAGTGAGACCGAGGTGATGGCGCTGCACGGCATGGGGCCCAACGCGATGAAGGCCCTTAAGGCGGCGCTGAAGCAGGCTGGGCTGGGGTTCGGGAAGACGCGCTAGGGCGCTTATGTTGCTGGCGGTGGATTTCGGCGCCAGACTCTCAGCGGGGATAAATCAGGGGACCCAGCATGAAACGCTTTGCATTGGCTGCCGCCTTGGTGTCGGCCGGACTCGGCGCTCCGGCCTTCGCACAAACCTCGCTGCTCAAGGATTTTTCCTGGGCCGATATGCGCACTGCACTCGAAGGGGCGAAGGCAACGGTCAAAGAGGAAAGCGTCACTGACGGCGGAACGCGTTATCTCTCCGCCAAGGACGCTGACGGGCTGAACTTCAACGTCTACGGACACGAGTGCGACAGCAAGGAGACGTCGCAGCGCTGCAGGGGCGCCGAACTCAGCGCATCGTTCACCCTGAAGAACAGTGCCGATGTTCCCAAGGCTCTGGCTGGAATCGACTACGCCGCGGTCGCGGACTCCGAGGACGGCGATGGAGAGATCAAGATGGTTCGCTATCTCATCTTCGATGACGGCATCACTCCCGGAAACCTGAAGGTGAATCTCGATGTGTTCCTCAATATCTCGAACGACGTGTGGACCTACCTGAGCGACAAGGGCTTCATGTAGCGGCCGGTTGGCAGACAGCGCAGGAACCATGCCTCGCCTCAATCGCGTGCGTGAGCTTTGGGACGCCGGCAAGCCGGCAGTGAACGGCTGGCTGTCGCTGGGCAGTCCGCTCGCCGCCGAACTCTATGCCTCGCAGGGATTCGATAGCGTCACCGTCGACCTTCAGCACGGCATGTTCGGGATCGGCGAGATGGTCGGCGCGCTGCAGGCCATCCGCGCGGCGGGACCGGTTCCCCTGGTCCGCGTGCCTTCGCTCGAGGCCGGCATCATCGCCAAGGCGCTGGACGCCGGTGCGCTTGGGATCATCTGTCCACTGGTCGACACCGCTGAGGAGGCGGCGCAACTTGTCCGCTGGTGCCGCTATCCGCCCAAGGGTGAGCGCAGCTACGGCCCGACCCGCGCCTCTGCGATCTATCCAAACTATTTCGCCGTTGCGAATTCGGAGGTCCTCGTCTTCGCCATGATCGAGACGCGCGCGGGCATGGATAATCTCGAAGCCATCGCCGCAACGCCCGGCCTCGACGCGCTCTATATTGGCCCATCGGATCTCTCGCTTGCGCTCGAACAAGGCCGCCTGCCGCCCAGCTTCGACCGGCAAGAGCCGGAAATGATCGCCGCGATCCGCAGGATCATCGCTGCCGCCCATGCCGCCGGGATCAAATGCGGACTTCACAACGGCTCGTCGGACTATGCCGCCCGCGCTGTCGAATGGGGCGCGGACCTCGTCACCCTCCTCAACGACGCGCGCATCCTCACATCCGGCGCCGCCGACGCTGTGAAGCGCTTTCGTTCTCTTGCAAAGCCCTAGTCCGGCTCCAGCATCTGCGTACGGAACAACAGGCCGGCGATAGCCGCTCCCCCCAGCGGCGCAACGATGAACAGCCAGAGCTGCGACAGCGCCGCGCCCTGCGCAAACACCGCCGGCCCGAGCGAACGCGCCGGATTCACCGACACACCGGTCACCTGGATGCCGACGATGTGGATCGCCGCCAGCGTAAGGCCGATGGCCAGCCCGCCAAAGCCTGCGGGCGCCTTGCCGTGCGTCGAGCCGAGGATCACGACCAGGAACAAGAAGGTCGCAACGATCTCGAACATCAGCGCCGCCGTCATTGAATAGCCGCCGAGATAGCTGTCGCCCCAGCCGTTCGATCCAAGTGCGTACTCTCCCATCTCAAAGCCAGTGGTCCCGCTGGCGATGAGATAAAGCACGCCGGCGCCGGCGATCGCGCCCAGGAACTGCGCCACCCAGTACATCGCCATGTCGGTGACGCTCATGCGGCCGGCAAGGAATACGCCGAACGACACGGCGGGATTCACATGGCAGCCCGAGACCGGACCGATGCCATAGGCCATGGCCACGATGGCGAGGCCGAATGCGAAGGCGATGCCGAGTTGTCCGACATTGCCTGGCCCGGCAAGCACGGCCGCGCCGCAGCCGATGAGCACGAGCGCCGCCGTACCTATGAATTCAGCGAGAAGTTTTTTCATGGTCGTCCCTCCCCAGGGAATACCTCTGATGCTCGCGCCATTTTCCGGAGTGCGCCAGAAGGATTCTCGACCGCGACGAACGGATTCCACTTGCGCACGGCGAGCGTGAGTTCTATTTTTGTTCTGACGTCAATTTCGGATGTGGGAGACAACAAAAATGCTCGGATACGTGACTGTCGGCACGCGCGACCTGCCGCGTGCGGTGAAGTTCTATGATGCCATCGCCAAGGAGATGGACACGCCGCGAATGATGGAGTTCGAGACCTTCGTCGCGTGGGGCACCATGGGGGGACCGGCGGGTCTCGCCGTCACCCTGCCCTACGACAAGAACCCCGCGAGCGTCGGCAACGGCATGATGGTGGCGCTGCAGGCGAAAGACCCTGAACAGGTCAAGCGGATCTACAACCTCGCCCTGTCGATGGGCGGCACGGATGAAGGCCCGCCCGGGGATCGCGGCGGCGGCTTCTACGCCGCCTATTTCCGGGACCTCGATGGCAACAAGCTCAATGCGTTCTGCATGGCCGGCGCCTGAGTCGGTCGGGATTGCAGCGAAAATCTGCTGTGATTCCAGGCTACCGTGGTTCTTTCCGCTTAACCTTCGAGGGCCTATATTCATCGTGTTCCGCAAGGAACTATGGCGATAAACCTTCGCGTAATAAGCGGACCGGACCCGGGGGCAGTGCCCGGCGGCTCCACCAAATTCTCTCCCGGTCGTTGGCCGGATGACTTTGGGGCCGAAACAGGATCGACGGACGTGTAAAGGCGAAGACTTTGCCCGCTTGGGCCCCGATAGAAGCCCATTGCAATAGTTGCCAACGACAACTTTGCTGAAGGCCAGGCCCTCGCTGCGTAATGCAGCGCGGATCTGTCCGCACTTAAGTCCTTAGCTCTTAGCCAGCTAAGGCGGGGCTCGGGGCGGCGCCTGGCAACAGAAGCCGCCCCACTTATTTTCCGGATACGTGGTCAGCGCGGGGCAGCGTGGGCAAGTTCGATCATCTCGCCATTCAGGTGCGCAACTACCAAGCCGCGCGCGACTGGTATGTCGCAGCGCTCGGCCTCGAGATCGAGTTCGAACATCCCGAGCGCGGCTTTGGAGCACTGAAAGACGAAGCGGCCTTCGCCCTATTCCTCGGCCAGGTCCAAGAGGCGCCGCGTTCCGATGGCATCGGCCTCTGGTACCAGGTCGCCGACGTCGAAGCCTTCCATCGTGAGCGTTCAGCGAAAGGCGTCGTGTTCGATCATCCGCCGCAGAAAACCATCTGGGGCTACGGTGCGCAGCTTTCCGACCCGGATGGCCACAAGCTCTATGTCTGGGACGACGCCTCCATGAAGACGAAGGGCTGAGTTTTGTCCGTTTCCGAAACATCGGATTCAGCATGTCCGGCTAGCCTTAGGGGGATGAAGGGTTTCCTGATCCTGCTTGCCTGCGCCGCGGTGGTCGCGCTGGCCTCGCCTTTCTTCTGGAGCCTCGTCCGGATGGAATGGGGCGCGGAGCCCGTAGGCTATGTCCAGCAGGACGGCACAACGCAGTGGGCGACCATCGGCCCGAAATCTTGGTGGCCTGACTGGGCGCCTCAGCCGGCCGACACCAGCATGAAGGTCGAGAGCCATTTCAACGCGGCCGGCAGCCAGCCCGCGACAGGTGTTGCCTCGATCGCCTTCACCGGCCAGCAGCGTCCGGTGGCCGAGCGGTACGAAGCCGATCTCCGGTCGCGCGGCTTCGCCGTGACGCGCTTTGCCTACCAGACCTGGTCGGCGGATATCCCATCCCGCCCCTTCACCCTGTGCGTGATCGAAGGCGTCCAGCCGGCCACGCCCAGACGAACGGTGCGCCTGAGCTTCTCGGTCGACAGCAACGCCATGTCGCCCAAGCTGTTCTGGACCGAAGGCCAGGCCATCCCGCTCAATGGCATGAAGCCGGGCCTCTGTTTCTAAGCCCCACTCCCTGACACCTCGCCTCCGGCCTATGTTGTCTTCAGCAACACTGGAGGCTTCCCATGAAACGCACAGCAACCGCCCAATGGTCCGGCGCCCTTCGCGACGGCAAGGGATCGATCTCGCTGCAAAGCGGCGCGTTCAAAGACCAGCCCTACACCTTCAAGATGCGATTCGAGGATGAGAGCGGAAAATCCGGCACCAATCCGGAGGAGTTGATCGCAGCCGCACACGCAAGCTGCTTCACCATGCAGCTCTCGCACTTCCTCGCCGAAGCCGGCCATCCGGCAGCCAAGTTGACGACGACAGCGGAAGTCACGATCGGTCCTGTCGAGGGCAAGGGCAACACTATCTCCAAAAGCGCGCTCACCCTGAGGGGCAATGTGCCGGGAATGAGTGCGGACAAATTCCTCGAGCTCGCCAACAAGGCCAAGGCCGGCTGCCCGGTCTCGCGTGCACTTGCCGCGATCGAGATCACGCTCGACGCGAAGCTGGAGTCCTGAACGGCTACGCGCCCGAGACGATGCCGTAGCTCTCGCCTTCGGCGATTGGCACGATGACGTGGCGAACGCCATAGGCCAGGCTCTCAAGCGGGCGTTCCTCGCCGAACGGCCATCTGTCCTCGATGACGAAGAGGATGTACTCGGCGCCGATCATCAGCCCGGTCGCCGCCTGCACCGCGCCCGGCGCCAGGGCTTCTTTTGGAAGAACGAGATAGCTTTCCTCGCCCCTGATATCCCACCGGCCCGGCCCGTCGAACCCGTCGAAGATATCGTGGTCAAAATCAACCGGCGGCGCGAGCGGATCGTGCACGACCAGGCAAAAATGCGGTGAGCCTTCGCCCTGGGCCATCACCCAGGTGTCCAGCCATTCGTTGGCGTTGTGGGTTCGTGTGACGCGGCTAGCCTGATCGGTCAGGATCTGTGCGGCCGGAGTTTCAGCAGGCGCCAGCGCCCAAGCTTCTGGCCTCTGCCAGCCGCGACGGCAAACGCATTGGCCAAGCTCGCCTGATGACCAGAGCAGGTGCTGCACATACTCCATCAGCTCACGCGGAGCTGGAATCCTGGCCAGCGAACTCAACAGCCACTCCTACCGGCGCTCCACGTACAGCGGCATCCCCCCTTCGGGCCGCAGCGTGATCCGGACATTCGGCTCTACTGTGTGAGCGGCATTCGGCACGAAGCGCAAGCTGCGCACGAGTGTCGCAAGGATGGCGATGGCCTCCATGTAGGCGAATTTCATTCCGATGCAGATACGAGGTCCCGCCCCGAACGGCATGTACTGGAAGCGCGGCCGCCCTTCGGATCGCGCCGCCGAGAAACGGTCCGGATCGAAGCGCTCGGGATGCTCCCACAAGAGCTTGTGCCGGTGCATGATGTAGACAAGGCAGAAGGCGAGATCGCCCTTCTTCACCTTGGCGTCGCCGAGATCGACATCGGCGGTCGCCATGCGGTCGATGATGGCGACCGGCGGATAGAGCCGCATCGCTTCCTTGATCACCTGTTCGTGGAACGGCATTGCGTCGGCCATCGCCGCGTCGATCGGCTTGTCTCCGCACACATCCCGCGCCTCCTTCACCAGCCTGTCCTGCACGTCCGGCGCATTGGCGATGAGGTAGAGCGAAAAGGTCAGCGCCAGCGCCGTCGTCTCGTGGCCTGCGCCGATGAAGGTGACGACGTTGTCGCGCAGCTCAATGTCAGACAGCCCCCGCCCCGTCTCGGGGTCACGCGCCGCGAGAAGGAGTTCGAGCAGGTCCTTGTGCACATCCCCGCTCGCGCGCCGCCGCTCGATCGCGCTCACCGCGGACGCCTTGAGGCCCGCCGCCGCCCGCCTGCCCTTGCGCGCCCACGGCCGCGGCAGCCATCCCGGCGCGCCGAACATGTCGAGCATGTCGGGATGCCCCATGCTCTCCATATAGTCGGAAACCGTTTGCGCCACCCGCTCATAGCCAAAATTGGGATCGGCGCCGCCGAGTATCGTCTCGACGATCACGTCCAGCGTTGCATGCTGCATCTCGCCCATGACATCGATGGGCTCGTCCGATCCCGCCGCCTTCATCCGCTCGACGGCGGCTTCAGCCGACGCCGAGAACGACGGCACGAGCGCGCGCAGCGCATCGATGCGGAAGGCCGGCGAGGCCGCGCGCCGCTGGAATTTCCAGTGCTCGCCCACGGCCGACAAGAGGCCGTCGCCGGTTGCAGGCCGCACCAGCCGTCGCTGGAAGGGCGATTTCTCGAACACGTCGGCGTGGTCGAGAAATACCGCCTTCATATGCTGTGGCTGGCGGAAATAGTGGAAGGTGATCGGTCGCAGCTTCGGGCCGATCCAGCGCACACCATGGTAGGGATTTTCGTACATCCCCTTTGGCCAGACATAGAGCGGGTTGTCGACCATCTGCATCAGGCCGCGCATCAACGGCAGCGGCTTGTCAGGCGGCGTCACCGTCTGCGGAATAAAGAGCGGAGCCGTGGTCTCTGGCAACGTATCGGCCATGGCGATTGCCTATCACCGCGGGCCTAGCGCGTCACGCCTTCAGCGCCTGCTCCAGGTCGGCGATCAGGTCGTCGGGATTTTCGATACCAACCGATAAGCGGATCAACGACTCCGTTATTCCCAGCCGCTTACGCTCGTCGGGCGGCACGTCGGAATGCGTCATGGCGGCCGGGTGCGAGGCCAGGGTCTCGGTGCCTCCCAGGCTCACCGCCAGCTTGATCACCTTGAATGCATTGAGCACGGCGAAGGCCTCCGCCTCGCCGCCGTCGATCTCGAACGAGAATGTTGAGCCCGGCGTCGTACACTGCTTCTCGTAGAGCGCCCGGTCGGAGTGGTCCTTTGGCAGGAAGCCGAGATACCAGACCGATTTCACACGCGGGTGCTTGGACAGGTATTCGGCCACCTTCCGCGCGCCCAGCTCGGCGGCGTCCATCCGCACCTTTAACGTCTCAAGCGAGCGGAGCAGCAGCCAGGCGGTGTGCGGGTCCGTCATCGTCCCCATGATCGTCCGCATTACACGAACCGGCCCGACCCAGCCCTCCTCGCCTGAACACGCCCCGGCGATCAGGTCAGAGTGCCCGCCGACATATTTGGTGAGCGAAGTGACGCAGAGGTCGGCGCCCAGTTTCAGTGGCGCCTGCCATAGGGGGCCAAGGAAGGTGTTGTCCACGATCACCGGCGGCCGGCCTGCCGGCGAAGCCATGCTTTCTGAAATTTCCCGCGCCAGTCCGATATCGACCAGGCCGTTGGTCGGGTTCGCCGGCGTTTCGATGTAGATCGCGCCGACCTTGCCGCCGCTCTGGGCGGCCTTGGCGGCCGCGGCCATGGCCGCCTCGCGCAGGCCGGCCTCGCCGCTCTCGGCCATGAAGCTGACGCCCTTGACCCCGAACTGAGGAAGAATGTTGTGAACAAGAAACTCCGTGCCGCCATAGACCGGCTCGGAAAAGACGAAGCTGTCCCCCGGGCGCAGGAACGTCATCAGCGAGGTCGAGATGGCCGCCATGCCGGAGGCAAAGGCCAGCGCTTTTTCCGCCCCGTCCCAGACCGCTAGCCGGTCTTCCAGCACTTCGAGGTTGGGGTTGTTTATGCGCGAATAGATGAGGCCGATCTCTTCGCCACGCCGCTTTTCCCTAAGGCCATAGGCCAGTTCGAAGAAGGCTTTGCCCTCTTCAGCGTTCCTGAAGACGAAGGTCGATGTCTGGAACAGGGGCGGCTTGAGCGCGCCTTCCGATAGGTCAGGCGCATAGCCATACCCCATCATCAATGTCTCGGGAGCGAGCGTTCGGCTCCCCAATTTCGTGGAGCGGTAAGGTTTCGCAGATCGGGTCATAGGGAAGACGATAGTCCGCGGGACTGCAGGGGAAAATGAAATGTTGTGCTGTTCCCTTGCCCTGTCGCGCTGGATTGCTGCTATCGTCCCGGCGGAACGAGGTGGCCCAAATTGGTTCGCCTCGGGCTTGAACCCAATTTACCCAGCCGCGATGAGGCTCTAATCCCTCATCCCGAGGCCAGGGGAGGGCAGCTTGGACCGGTCACCGGGATCCGCAAAGGATCATATTGGCTATCAGGCGCTGACCCAGGCAGCGCTTAAAAGCGTCGTCAGAACAGCACTCGAAACCGTCGCAAAGGCGGAGTCGCTCCCTGGCGAACATCATTTCTACGTCACCTTCCGCACCCGCACGCAGGGCGTGCAGATGGCTGACTATCTCAAGGACCGCTTCCCGGACGAGATGACCATCGTCATCCAGCACCAGTACTGGGACTTCGAGGTGTTCGATGACCGGTTCGAGATCATCCTGAAATTCTCCGGCGTGCCGCAGCACCTGCGCATTCCATTCGCGGCGGTCACTCGCTTCTTCGATCCGTCGGTCAATTTTGGCCTGCAGTTCGACACCGACGAAGCGACCGCCTTCTCCGAACAGCCGAAGACTGCGCCGGTCCTCCGCGCCGCGACCGGGACAATCGCCAGCACGCCCGTGCCAGACGCCGGCGACGGCACGATCGTTTCGCTCGACGCCTTCCGCCGCAAGTAGCACGTGAGCTCAAGCGAACCGAAGGACGAGCCGCCGCGCATCAGCGACGAGGCGATGCTCGCGCGGTTCAACACTTCGAAGAAGCGCCCGCCCTGCACCGAAACCGTCGGCATGCGCCTCACTCACGTCGACCAGGCGAAGCTGACGGCCCGCTACGAGTTCAACGCCAAGCCCGAATTCGCCAACCCCACCGGCGCCATCCAGGGCGGCTTCATCGCCGCCATGATGGATGAGGCGATGAGCGCGCTCGCTATCATCGCGTCCAACGTCACGATGAATGCGCCCACGCTGGAGATGAAAATCTCCTTCCTGCGCCCGCTGTTCATCGGCAAGGCGACCGCCGAGGCGCGCATCCTCAAATGGGGCAAGTCGACCTGCTTCATCGAGGCCGAGCTGTTCGACCCCGCCGGCCAGCTCGTCGCCAAGGCCAGCGCCACGCAAGCGCCCAAGCCCTTCAAGCGCTTCTAGCGCCGCACCTTCCTCTTCTCGACCGTTGCACGGCTCTGTGCCAGACCGCTTCCATGACCGGGCCTGAGATCTGCCAGTCCCACCTCGCCGTCGCTCCATGGATGGACGCGCTCTCCAGCCGCCTGCCCGGCCTCCAGCCCGTCGCTCCCGGCAACTGGCTCCAGCGCGACGACGCCTTCAACGCACAGATGGCCTACCGCGACCGCCTCATCGCCGACCGCTTCGAAACCGTCGTCGCCGGCCAACCCTATGTCAGCCAACCCGAGCGCGACCTCCTCGCCGCAGTCATCACAGCCATACATGACACGCCCGGCTACCGCCGCCGCGGCAACACGATCATCCGCCCCGACGGCGTCAGCGTCGGCGTCACCGCCCACCGCCCCCTCGTCGTCGCCGCACGCCTCGTGCAGGAGGACCTCCTCATGCTCGAGGCCCGCCCCGAAGGCCACGTCCTCACCTCCGGCGTCCTCTGCTTCCCCGCCTCCTGGACCCTCCGCGAGAAGCTCGGCCGCGGCCTCCTCGCCGTCCACCGCCCCGTCGCACGCTACGACGCCTCCATGGGCCAGCGCGTCGAGCGCGTGCTCACAGCCCTCCAGCCCGGCAAGGCCGTCTGGCGCGCCAACGTCCTCTGCTACAACGACCCAGACCTCCACGCCCCCCGCCGCGAGGCCGACAAGCGCCCCTTCGACCCCGCACTCCCCCTCTACGTCCGCGTCGAACGCCAGACCCTCATGCGCCTCGCCCCGTCCAACGCCATCGTGTTCACCATCCACACCCACCTCGTGCCGTTCACCCGCCTCACCGCCGACCAGGCCGCCTCACTGCCCCCCGCAGTCCTTCGCGGCGGCTCCCTCTCCGAGCACACCGCCTGACCCTCACCCCACACACGCCACTCGCACACAGGCGCCGCTACGGCGCCCACCACACTCACCGCATCACCCACAACGCCGCACACATTACCGCACACACCCCGCGACGTGATCGCCCTTGGCGAACGCCCTGCGTTATGAACAAAGTTTGCGGCTATCGGCGATAGAGACAGGACATCGGGACATGAAGCGCGCTCGCGCGGCCGGGATTGGGGACATGCGCGAGAAGGGCTCGCTCGACCGCGCCACCATCGTGCGCACGGCGCTGCGCCTCCTGGACGAAGTCGGCATAGACGGGCTGTCGACGCGCCGGCTTGCCGCCGAACTCGGCATCAAGAGCGCCTCGCTCTACTGGCACTTCAAAGACAAGACCGAGCTCCTCAACGAGATGTCGGGTGTGATGTTCGAGGAATGCCTGCCCGCCCCCAATGTGGATGGGCCCAATGCCGACGGCGCCGACTTCGACTGGGCCGAATGGCTGGCCGAAGGCGCCCGCCAGATCCGCCGCACCGCCCTCGCCCGCCGCGACGGCGCGCAGGTAATGGCCCGCCCACGCCCGAAAGTCGTCACCGGCCGCGCCGTGTTCGAAGAGAACGTCAAGACGCTGATGCGCTCCGGCCTCGCCGACATGGAGGCGCGGCTCGCCATGCAGACAATGCGCCGCTACGCCATCGGCGCCGCGCTGCAGGAGCAATCCAACAAGGGCGCGTCAGCCTCCGCCGGCATTGTCGGCACGGGCGAGGAAGGCTTCGAGTTCGGCCTGCAGGTCTTTATCGACGGCCTCAAGGCGCGCCTGGCCGAACGCGCCAAGGTCGCCAAGTCGGTTAAACGCGCGCGGGGCTAAGCTCTGTTTGCAGAGCTAGGCCGTCGTTAGCGTGTTAGACTGCGGCGTGACCACGAGCTTGGTGCGGGTCGAGATGCTGCCGCCAGGCGTCGTGATCCGGTCGACCACGCGACAGGTGGTTTCCCAGCGCTCCTTGGTGACGTCGCAGACGATATAGCCGCGCTGCTTGTTGATGAATTTGAGCTGCGAGTTGACCCGCAGCAGGCCCTTCGCTGCGTCGTCCTGGTCCACGCCATCGCCGCCGGTGGTGATCGAGGTCGAGACGAACTCGACGGCGATGGGTTTGGGTCCGGGCTTCAGGCCATCAAGATGCAGCTCGCCAGCATAGTTGACGTGCTCGTCGCCGGTGAGGACGACGACATTGGCGATCTTGTTGTCCTGGATGTGCTTGAGCACGCGGTTGCGCGGCGTGCGGTATCCGCCCCAGCTATCGATGTTGTAGCGGACCTTGTCCGGCGCGGGATCGCGGTCGAGGTCCATCATCATCACCTGCTGGGCGAGGGCTTTCCAGCGCGCCTTCGAGTCCTTGAAGCCCTTGAACAGCCAGTCTTCCTGCGCCTTGCCCATGAACTCGGCCTTCGGATCGGAGACAGAGGCGAGGCTGCAGCCGTCCGCCTTGTCGTTGCAGGCCTGGTTGGTGCGGTACTGGCGCGTGTCGAGCAGGTTGAAGTCCATCAGGTCGCCATAGACGGCGCGGCGATAGATCTGGATTGACGATCCGTTGGGCAGCGAGGTTTTGCGCAGCGGCATGTTCTCGTAATAAGCCTGCGCGGCGGCCTGGCGGCGGAGGCGGAAGAGTTCAGGCGGCGTGCCGTTCTCGTCCCACTCGGAGGCCCAGTTGTTCTCGGTCTCATGGTCGTCCCACACGGTCCACCAGGCGGCGACCTCGTGCGCGGCGCGCAGGTCCTTGTCGGATTTGTACTGGGCGTAGCGGCGGCGGTAGTCGTCGACGCTGTAGATTTCGCCGGGAAGGTGTGCGCGCGCGGTGAGCGCGCTGGAGATGTCCGCGCCAGGGCGGCCGCCGCCTTCGTAGATGTAGTCGCCGTAGCAGAACACGAATTCCGGATCCTCGGCGACGAGGCCCTTGTAGGCGGTGTAGAAGCCGGTCGGCAGGCTCTGGCATCCCGCAACCGCGAACTTCACGCGATCGAGCGGGGCGCCGTTGGGCGGCATGGTGCGGGCGCGGCCCACCGGGCTCTGCGCGCCGCCAGCCCGGAAGCGGTACCAGTATTGCCGCGAAGGCTGGAGGCCGGCGACTTCGACATGCACTGAGTGGCCGAGGATCGGCGAGGCCGTGGCCTTGCCGCTCTGGACGATGGCGCCGAACGCCTCGTCGGTCGCGACCTCCCAATCGACTTCGACAGGCTGGCTGGGCAGGCCGTTTCCGATCTCGAACGGCTTGGGCGCAAGGCGCGTCCACAGCACGAAGCCATCAGGCGCAGGATCACCGGCGGCGATGCCGAGCTGGAAGGGATCGCTGGTGAAGGCGACTTGCGCGATGGCTTCGCGGAAGAGCAGCGGCGCACCGACAAAGACGCCAGCGGCGATGCCGAAGCGCTTGATGAGCTGCCGGCGCGTGTGTTCGAGACGTTCGTTGTGATTCGAATTCATTGAGCCCTCCCGCGAGCGCCGGGACCCTAGAGCCGGTGGTTGACCGATATGTGACGGCCCCGCGCCATTCCGTTTCTAGCCCGCTTTGATCAACACTGCGACTGGGCCGCGACTACGCGGACAATCAGGCTGGTCAGCCCAGCGGGTAGATGGTGTTTGCGGCCCGGAACGCAGCGACCTGGCGCTCCTTCGACAGCATCTGATGCGAAGAGTGCAGCGTAAGCTTCGCGAACTCGAGACCATCCTTGGACCAGATGGAAGGATTCTTCTCGGAATCCTCGATCGCCAGATGGCTAAGGACTGCGGCGCGAAAGAGATCGGCGGAGACGGCCGCGTTGTGTTCCCGGATGGCCTCTTCGATCATGACCAGCCAGAGATCAGCGCGCTCCTGAAACGAGGCCGGGCTTTTGGCCAGCAGCTTCTTGTAGGCCGGATCGAACATGGCGCCCTCCGTCGCGGAGAAGCTACTCCAAAAGCGGAAACGGCGCACGTCTCCGTGCGCCGTCCCGGTTTTTCATGTGGACGCGATCAGTTGCCGCTGACCGCACCGCCGCCCGTCTTCGCGCCGCTGATCTTGCCGCCCTTGGCCGACATCATCAGGTCGAGGATTTTCTGCGTGACGTTGGGCTCTAGCCCTTCAGTGTGGCCCTTCTCCATGCGGATCACGTCGGCAACGACACGGCCATCCTTGCAGCCATCAAAGGTGTAGACCTGCGCCGTGCCCGGACGGGCGGTTGTGCCCCAGGAAGGGCCGCGGCTCTGGTCGGTGGCGGTGACATAGCCGGCTTTCTTGTCGACGACATCAGGCTGGCGCTTGCGGGGCTGGCAGCCGTACTTCTCGGCCCATTCCGACTTGTCGGTGGCGGTGGCGCTCGATGCCTCGCGCTCGCCGATATCGAAGATGAAAGAAAAGTCGCAGGTCAGCGGCGCCGGAGGCGTGGCAGCCGGAGCGCCGGCAGGAGGCGTGGCGCCGGTTGCGCGCTGGACCGCTGGCGTGCCGACGCGTCCGCCCGACAGCGAGACGAAGCCGTCGACCTTGTCCTTGAAATAGTCCGAGCAGACGATGCGCCGCGAGGTGAGCCCGCCCTGGCTGTGCCCGACCAGCCAGAACGTCTTGATGTTCTCTTTGCCGAACTCGGCGATGACGGTGTCGACGATGCCGTGGAGATATTCATCGTCGGCTTCTGCAACCCAGACGCGGCTGCCCGGCGCGCCATTCGCGCCCGGCCGGACGGTGAGCGCGGTCGGGGTGGCGACGACGAGGCGATATTTCTTGGTGTAGTCGGCGGCGGGGAAATAGGCGCGCTGCCAGTTGCCGATCGATCCCGCGCCATGGAGGTTGAGGATGAAGGCGACCTTTTCGCCGGGCTTCAGGTCGCACGGATAGTCGAGGAAGAAGCTGCGCTGGGTGTTGAACTCGGTCGCTTCGCCAAGGAAGGTCTTGGCGACCTGGTCGCAATTCTTGGCGTCCGGGCAGGCGTAGCGCGGCTGCGCGGCACACGGCGAGTGCGCATATTCCTTCGCACTTGCGGCGCCGATGGTTGTGCCCGCCGCCATGAAGGCGGCAATCGTGATCGTCGCTGACAGTGTCCGGCTCAATGCCCTGATCATGTTTCCCTCCGAGTGCGCCGCCAGATTTCCGGGGGCGGTCGGTCCCGCTGTCGCAAGGCCTAGCATTGATAGTTGGCGAGCGACAACGCGGAACTTGGGCGGCCTGGATCGCGTTGCTTCCTCCAGGGTCGGCAGGAGGCCACAATGGTCAGACATGCAACGACCCTGATCGCCGGCGGCGCGCTGGCGGCGCTAGCCGCATGCGGTACGACATCCGGCTATTACCAAGATCCCCGCCATCCCTGGGAGGTAACCGCCTGGGCCACCGCACGCCCGGACGGGCTCTATTCCGTCCGGACCGTGACCGTAGCGCCCGACACCTGCTACGCCCCGGGCGAGATTCGCTCCTCGCCATCCACCCTGCCGGCGACGATCGAGCTCGACACCAACATCATCCGCAGCGCCAACGGGCCGTGCTCGAACTACTATACCGACGTGGTGCACGAGCTTCCGGCCGTGCGGCTCGAGCCGGACGACAAGCAGATCGAGATCGTGGTCTTCGCCGACGGGGCCGAACGCAATCGCGTACGGTTGGATGTGGCAAACCTCGAACCTGTGCAGGGCGCGTACTATCCGCGGTACGACCCCCGCGATCCTCGCTACGTTCCCCCGCGCGGTTAGAACCAGCGCGCCCTGCTCCGGAAACGTCGAGCAGAGTTTTCATCTCCCCGGACGGCCCTGCGCCGCACCGGGGAGATGTTGTTGCGGTCTGGGCGGATCCCCACATATTCATTGCCGGTCCGCCGCGGCGGGCTGGCCTCTCATGCAGCCGCCCGCGAACCGTGCTAGTGTGACCCTATGAAGCTCGCTTCAAGCCTTTGCATCCTGATTGCACTTGGCAGCGCTGCCCCAGCCATGGCGCAGGTGACCGATACGCTTCCGCGCTTCGAAGCGCTGGAGCAGCAGCAGCTTTTCCTTGAACAGAACCGGCTCGACAACCTCGCGCGGCAACAGCAGGAGCAGCGCAACCAGAACCTCCTGCCCGGCTCAGGCGTCACGGCGGCGGACCAGGCGCTGCGCGACCTCGAGTATCAGCGCGAGACCCAGCGCATCCTGCTGGAGACGCAGCAGAAGCGCGACCAGATCGCACGCGAGAACCAGCTCGCGGACGCGGCGCTGATCAACAAGACCGTGCCGTCCTACTCCAGCACGGTGATCAAGGATCCCGAGCGCTTCATTCTGCCGCCTGCACCCCAAGGCCAATACTACGCGCGCGTCGACGGCCGCTTCGTGCTGGTCGATCGCGCTTCGCAACTCGTCACTAAGGTGATGCCGATCCAGCCGACCGATCCTACGAACGACTTGCCGGCTGGTCCGCTGCCCCCGACGCAACAGCCGCTTGGCACGCGTATCGGGCCGGACCTGCCGCCCGGCGCTGCGCCCAGCCCCGGCGGGTTCGGCGTGCCCAGCCCGCCAAAGCAGAAGCCGCTGCCCGATTTCATCATCAGCCGCGATTCGCCTTACTACGTGCGCGATCCTGCGAAGCTGAATCTCGGCGCACCGCCCGCAGGTCACTACTATGCGAGCTATGACGGCCGCATCCTGCTGGTCGACGCCTCGACCGGCCGCGCCGTCGCGCTAATCCGGGCCAACGCGGACTGAGGCGCCGTTCCGCCATAATCCCGTAGGATGTTGTGCGCGGGATTTTGGGGCCGCGCGCATGAGATACCTGCTCGTCGCATTCGCCGTAATCGCCGCCGGATCGGTAACCGCGCAAACGCCGCCCTGGACTCGGGCCCAGCCTCCACTCCAGTGGCAGCCAGACAGCAAGGTTTGGGAATTCACGCCGGAAGAATACGGCCAGCTTCTGAAGAAGCGGAAGCTGCCGGACGCCTATGCGTTCCAGACGCCTGAGAGGTTTGCTTTCCAGGCCCCCGACACGTTTGCCTTCCAGGACCCTCGCCAGGGGCCGAAGACGGCGCCGGACGGCAAAGTTTGCCGGATTGCGCGCCTCGATCCCTGCGTCGTCGGCCCGGGAGTATTGGTCCGCGAGCCTTACCGGCCCGGCACGGCGGACTTCTATGAACTCGAGAAACCGAGCGGCTAGCGCCGGCCCACACCCTGCCTATTGCATCCTGCGCAATCGCCCCCCACTCTCATCCCCAGTGTCCACTTAGCGAAAGGAGGTGATCCAATGTCAGTCACTATGAGCCGGGGTTTCGCCCTGACCTGCGATCTGACGTGCGGAGCAGCCTCCGTGCGGATCGCCTGATCGGGCTCGGGAGCGGCTGAGGATAGCCGGTCCCTCGAAGCCAGGGGCATAGCCCCGCTCAATTGACGGGAAGGGCCGCCGGCAGAGTGCCGTGCGGCCCTTCTTGTATCTCCTGCCCCGATGCGCCTTTATCCTCTCCGGCGTCCGGGGAGGGACTGATGGCTCGCACCCAGCTGTTTGCACGCATCCGCGCGGCGATGACCCGCGCGCGGCTCGCCCTGCCCGATGCGCCGCCGCTTGCGCCGCGCGCCATCACCCGCCGTTCGGCGCTGATCCTGATGGCCGCCGCCGCAGCCTGCACGCCCAAGGCTGGAGGCGCCGGGGCCAAGGGCGCGACCGCCATTGTCGGCGGAGGCACGTCCGGCCTTGTCGTCGCCTGGCGGCTCGCCAATGCGGGACACGCAACTGAAATCTATGAAGCGAGCGGCCGCACCGGCGGACGCATGTACACGCTGCGCGACTTCACGCCGGAAGGGCAGTTCTGCGAACTGGGCGGCGAGCTAGTCGACTCCAACCACGAGGCGCTGATCAAGCTTTGCGGCGAGTTGGGCCTGCCGATCCAGCGGCTTCGCGCCGAGAACGATGCGTCTACCGACCTTTTCGACATCGGCGGCAAGACCTACACCGTCACCGACCTGCTCGACGCCGAGGCGCACACCGGCGCCTTCCTTCCGGTCGCCGCGCGTATAGCCGCCGACCAGGCCGCCCTGCTCGACCAGGACGAGAACTGGACGGCCCGCGCGCTCGAACTCGACGCCCTACCGCTGTCGAAATATCTCGACAGCCTCGCCGGCTCCGCGCAGCCCTGGGTGATCGACCTGCTCCGCCTCGGTTATCACGGCGAATACGGCATACCGATCGACCAGCAGTCCTCGCTCAACCTCGTCGACTTCATCGGCGTAGATACCACTGCATCCTTCGCCATGTTCGGCGACAGCGACGAGGCGCACCGCATCGCCGGCGGATCGTCCACCCTGCCCGAGACGCTGACCAAGCGGCTCGGCACGCCGCCGCTGGCCGATCGCTCGGTCATCAACCTGCGGCACGAGCTCACGTCCATCGCGCGCGACAGCGAGGGGTTCAGGCTTACCTTCAAGGGCGCGGATGGCGCAGCTGTCGAGAAAACGTTCGAGCGCGTCGTGCTGGCTCTGCCCTTCACGCGCCTGCGCGAGGTGAAGGGCCTCGGCGGCCTGGGCCTCAGCGCGGAGAAGATGAAGGCCATCAACGAGCTCGGCTATGGCGTCAATGCCAAGCTGATGGTCGGCACATCCTCGCGCCCCTGGCATGGATCGCTCAACGGCCTCAACGTCCCGCTCTCCGGCACTTTCTATTCCGACCGCGGCTTCCAGATCGTGTGGGACACCAGTGCAGGCCAGGAAGGCACGGGCGGCATCCTCACCAACTTCATGTTTGGCGACCGGGCCAAGGGCGAGGAAACCGCCGCGCTTGCTTCGCTGCAGAAGGGGCTCGAATCCTTCTCGCCGGAACTTGCCAAGGCGCTGAAGCCTGAGGTGCGCACCAGCTTCTTCTGGCCCAACCATCCACAAACCAAGGCGAGCTATGCCGGCTGCCTCGTCGGCCAGTACGCGCACTTCCTTGAATACGCCGCACGCGCAGAACTCAACGGCCGCCTCTTGTTCGCCGGCGAGCACACCAGCTCGGTTTCCGTCGGCTTCATGAATGGCGCGGTCGACGCCGGCGAGCGGGTGTCAAAGGAACTGCTATCCCAATTGTAACAGCGGAACCCTGCTCCCTCCCATGGGTTAAAACCCGGCACAGGAGAGGGAGTAGCCCCATGAACGTGGTATTGCTCGGAGGCGCATGTCTCGGAGCCCTCGTGGTGTTCCTCACTGCGGATCCGGACAAGATTGCTGCAGCCCAGGCGGACGCCCAACAGCTCGGCTGGATGGAGCGCCACATCAACATCGACCCGGTCACAGGCGAGAAGGAAGAGACCAGCATCCTCGCCTTCAAGGACTAGGCAAGGACCATGCTTGCCGCCCGCTGGCGGGCGCGCGATCCTTACCGCATGGCTGATGCACGCTACCGCACCTTCAAGGACTTCTATCCGTTTTATCTCACCGAGCACGCCAACCCGGTCAGCCGGCGGCTGCACGTGATTGGCACGTCGCTGTCGATACTCGCCCTGGCCACAGCCGTCGTGATGCTGGACTGGCGCTGGGCCCTCGCCGCGCCCTTCATCGGGTACGGCTTTGCCTGGGCCGGACACTTTTTCTTCGAGAAGAACAAGCCGGCGACCTTCCAGTATCCGGGCTTTAGCCTGCGCGGCGATTTCCGCCTCTGGTTCGAAACCATCACCGGCAAGCGCAAGTGGTAGCAGCTGGCTTAGCGACCGAAGTCCGGCGAAGCTGGGCGATAGCTATTTCGTCCCTCGCGGTGCGACCGGCGCTCGCCGGGCGGGTGCTTCTTCAGTAGCGAACATCGCTTGTCTCCTTAATTCGAGACCCGCGCTCCGCTCGTGGTGTGGGCCGTGCGTCCGCGTCCACATCGGCCTCGCGCGCCCAGACGCGAAGCTCGCCAAGCATCGAGACAAATTCATCGGCCTCCCCGTCCCCGAGCTCGACGCAGCCTTCATCGAGTGAGTCCGCGATGCCCGCCTTCTGGAGCAACGGCATCGCAGCTTCGGTGTAACCGATGAACTTGCAGTGCGCGAAGGCGTCCGAGATGAAATCGCGTGTGGGAGCGTCCTTCCGAAGGAGCGCGGCGCCCTCTTCGGACACGACAATAGCGACGGCGTCATAAAAGACCGACGGCCCGCCGTCGATCTTCTGCTGGGCCGCCAACGGCGAGTCGTCGTCAAGGACAGCGCCAGCGATTGTCGGCGCAACAACCTCCAGCATTCCCCCGGCTTCCTCGACGGCGGTCTTGAGGGCATTGAAGATTATTGCGCTCGCGCCATCAGTCACGAGCACTCCCAGCTTGCGCCCTTCGAATCGCCCGGGCCCGTTGCGAACGATGCTGAGTGGTTCGGAGGCGGGCAAATCAATGGGCTTGCGGAGAGGCTTCATTGCGGCGGGCAACGGTATGCCGAGTCCCTTCGCAACGTTGCCTGCAAGGCCCTGGTCTATGTTGCGCAGGTGGCTCACCATCCGCTCGCGAATGTCGGGCCGCTCTACTTTGGACAATTCGAAGACGAGCGCATCTCCAAGATGTTTTTGCTCGATGGGCTCCTGGCTCAGATAGAACTGACGAGCCTGGCTGTAGTGGTCACCGAAGCTCTCCGAACGCGTCGTGACCTTGAGCCCTGTTGTCTCCTGGGCGAAGAAGCGGTAGCCGCGCTGCGGATCTTCACGCGGGCCGCCAACTTCGGGACCCCAGGAGTTCGGCTCATAGTTTGCCCGGCCCTTCGGGTTCATCGTCGCCATGTGACCGTCCTGCTGGAAATGCGCGAAAGGACATTTGGGCGCGTTGATCGGCAGGTGCGCGAAGTTCGGGCTTCCGAGACGTTTGAGCTGCGTGTCCAGATAGGAGAAGTTTCGCCCCTGCAGCAGCGGATCGTCTGAGAAGTCGATGCCTGGCACGACGTTCTGAGTACAGAAAGCAACCTGCTCCGTCTCGGCAAAGAAGTTATCCGGCATGCGGTTGAGAACGAGACGACCGACGATTCGGATCGGAACTTGCTCTTCCGGGATCAGCTTGGTTGGATCGAGGACGTCGAAGTCGAACTCCTCCGCGAAGGCATCGTCGAACAGCTGGACGCCCAGCTCCCATTCCGGAAACGCGCCGGCGTTGATTGCATTCCACAGATCGCGGCGATGAAAGTCCGGATCGGCGCCGTTGATCTTGACCGCCTCGTTCCAGACGACCGACTGCAGGCCGAGCTTGGGCTTCCAGTGGAACTTGACGAACGTTGATCTGCCCTTGGCGTCGACAAACCGGAAGGTGTGAACGCCGAACCCTTCCATGAACCGGAAAGAACGGGGGATAGCCCGGTCCGACATGACCCACATGATCATGTGCATGCTCTCAGGGGAGAGCGAAATGAAGTCCCAGAAATTGTCGTGGGCGCTTTGCGCCTGCGGAAAGGCGCGGTCTGGCTCAGGTTTGACTGAGTGGATCACATCGGGAAACTTGATGGCGTCCTGGATAAAGAAGACCGGGATGTTGTTGCCGACCAAGTCCCAATTGCCTTCCTGGGTATAGAACTTGACGGCGAAGCCGCGAACATCACGCGCCAGATCGAATGATCCCCTCGAACCAGCCACGGTGGAGAACCGAACAAAGACCGGTGTCCGCTGCCCCACTCTTTGGAAGAGGTCAGCGCGGGTCACTTTGGAGAGCGACGCGGTCGTCTCGAAAAAACCATGGGCCCCATACCCCCTGGCGTGGACGACGCGTTCGGGAATGCGCTCGTGATCGAAATGGAAGATCTTTTCGCGGAAATGAAAGTCCTGCATCAGCATGGGCCCGCGCGGTCCCACGCGGAGGTGGTTCTGATCGTCGGCGACGGGAACGCCCTGCTGCGTTGTGAGAGTAGGATGGCCCTCCGACACGGCTTGATGCGTTGCCCCTCCAGCGTCGAGCGGCAATTTACCTGCGATAACGACGCCTTCTGGAATTGGCGCTGTGGAAGGCGGCTGCGTCGGACCCGCTGTCGCTGGTGCGGATGCGCGAGGGGCCTTGCTCTTAGCTTTCGCCATCGTTGAAGTTCCTTCTTTGGCGCCAAGCGCGCTTAAACTGGGAGCTAGGTCGATTGCGGAAGCGCCCTACTCAGATTCACAAAGGCGATGCGGAAATCGCAGCGTCGAGCAAGAATCGCCGCCGCGCATTGCGGCGAGAGAACGTCGATCACCCTCGGCCTTTGCTCCACCAAAACTCGCCGCCTGGACTTGTATTCGATTTGAGTCAGGGAGACTGCTGGAACAGCTGCAAGCTCCATGCGTTGCCGAACTATGCCAAACGCACTCGACCGGAGCAGAAAGGCAGCGAAGGCACTCGGCGGCGCAGCGACTTCGTCGAACGAGACACCGGTCAGCTCAGCTGAAAACCCAAATCCGAAAGATGACGGGACGGGCAACACATCCGCCACTCGTCCACACCCGCGACAGGGCAAGCGCACACGGAATGGCCAAGAGGCTGACGGCGCGTCCTAAACGCTGGGCGCGCTTGGCTCTGCAAGAAACAAAGGACCTGCGTCAAATGACAAGATCAGCGAAGGTGAAACCCTCATCTGCGGCCGACCGTTCGCCGGACCGGTCAACCCGTCCCGCGGCAGGGCCGGGCGACTGGCTGTCGTATGCACTCGAGCATCATCATCAAATCCGAACCGCGTTTGAGACGGCGCGTCGCGCACCCCCGGGCGGAGCTCGCATTGCAGCCATGAAGGGCTTGGCGGCGGTTCTGAACGGTCATTCGCTAGCGGAGGAAGTCGTACTTTATCCTGCGCTATCTGCGGTCAATGCAGCCAAACATGCTGAGGCAGCTTATGCCGACCAAACGGAAGCCAAGATCGAGATGGCGGCGCTGGAGCGCCTCTCTCCTCAAAGTCCGGAGTGGCTGGCCCAGCTTGAACAAATTCAGGCCGCGGTCCTGGCACACATGGAACAGGAGGAAACCACCTGGTTCCTTGAAATCAAGAAGGGATATCCTGATCAAGCGAAGCTGACGGCTCGATACAGGGAAGAGTTTGAAAGGTATACGCGCACCGGCGCTTTAGCGACGAACGGCGCTTGAATGCGCTGCTGTGTGGTCCGGTTGGCTGATGGAACCAGTTCGCCCAAGCCGTGTTATTGTTCGGTCACTCCAATAGTGGCGACAACATAGCGCCCACGCGGTCCCGTCCCCCCCGACCCCCACCGCGTGGGCGCGGTCGCGTCCGGTGGACAGTCAGTCATTTCCGGTCTGGTGGTTAGGCGCAGCGACCGGCTTGGATTCAGGCGATCCCCTCTCCCGCAAAAATACCGCCAACACGATCAGAAGGCCCGTAGACAGAAACTCGCTCTGCCAGTTTTGAAAGGACTCGAACCAGAACGACGGACTGGCGAGATGCTGGAGGGCGCTGGGCGGCGCCTGTCCGGCCGCAACTGCTTCTTCGGCGGCATGTGCCGCACTCCCCCCGAGGTGCAGCACGAAGGATGCCGCGAACAATAGAAAGAGAGCGATGCCCAGTGAATGGCTATAGACCACCCTTGCGACGCTTCCCATGCGGAGCGGCCAAGGTGCGCGCGGCTTATGGGCATCGAGTTTGGGATCGCGGTCTTGAGGGGCGCGCTTGTCAGGATCCTTGGATTCCGGTGAGCCGCGCTGGAAAAGATACGCAGTGAGCACAACATAGGTCCCCATCTGCAGGAACTCGCTCTCCCAGTTCTCGAAGACGCTGGAGACGAAGGGTCCGCTCTGAAGGTATTCCGGCAGAGAAAGCGCCGGCAGGGACTCGCGAATCCGGTCCTGATTTTCGGCCAGCCAGCCGGACCAGCCATGGCCGATGATCGTCACTGCGAAGAGTGCAAACAGCGTGATGGAAAGGCCGTTGTCTCTTAGCCATTTCATAGGTGGGCCTTATCGTAAGCAAAAGATACCCGCAGCGGGTTGGCTGCGGCTGTCAGTCGATCTCTCGAATTGTTGCCCCGAGCCTATGGGGAACGCCGGTTTGCCTCGACAGTTCCTGTGCGAACGACTTCACGGACAGCCATGAGGAGCGCTGAGCGTTTTGCGACTTGGCGCGTTCTCGAAACTGGTGGCTGGAGAGAAGTGTGGCGCTGTCGAGCCGAAGACCCCGACCTAAGAAGACCGGCCCGCAGGGGACGGTTGCGCCGATGGAGGCCCGATCCTCAGCCGATCTACCGGCCGGTACAGGCTGGCGCTTCGAACCGAAATGGGATGGCTTCCGCTGTCTTGCTGGTAAGCATGGCAAGCGGATCGAGCTCACAGCCAAGTCGGGTAAGCCGCTGGCGCGATATTTTCCAGAAATAGTAGACGTGCTCGGCCAGCTGCCTGCGGCGCGTTTTCTGGTGGATGGGGAGCTCCTGGTCGGTTCGGCCAGCGCATGGTCGTTCAAGGACTTGCAGGCGCGGCTCCATCCTGCCGCCAGCCGGATCAACCGCCTCGCCGCCGAAACGCCAGCGACGCTGATGTTATTCGACATGCTCGAAACGGGGGGTGAAGACCTTCAGGGGCAACCGCTTTCGACGCGGCGTTCTCACCTCGAGGATTTCGTAAGGCGCAATCCGCACAAGCGTCTCGCGCTCACACCCGGAACCACGAGTCGAGCAGCGGCCACCCGGTGGCTGTCTGATGGTCTTTATGAAGGTGTCGTCGCCAAGCGGCTTGACGGGCCTTACCTCGCCGGCGAGCGCGCGATGGTCAAGGTGAAGCGGCAGCGCACCGCAGATTGCGTTGTCGGCGGCTTCAGATACGCCTCCAGCGGCAACATGGTGGGATCGTTGCTCCTGGGACTTTATGACGATACCGGCCGGCTGAACCACGTCGGGTTCACTTCAGGTTTTGCTGAAATAGACCGCAAAGCGCTCACCTCGCGCCTCGAAAAGCTCCGCGGCGGCGAGGGGTTTTCCGGCCGAGCTCCCGGAGCACCTAGCAGATGGACGACGGACCGAAGCGCAGAATGGGTAAGGCTCAAGCCCAAGATGGTCGTCGAGGTTTCTTTTGACCATGTGTCTGAGGCCCGTTTTCGCCATGGCGCCCGACTTCTTCGCTTCCGCCCGGACAAGGCGCCGCGTCAATGCCGGATGGAGCAAATAGAATAGTGCCAGCGATGGTTTCCACATCCGGGCTCATCTTCTTCCTGAGCACGCGCGCCAAGCAAGGTGGCGGCTTTAAGAGCAGCCACTCAACACGTTAGTCGCGAAGACTGGCGGGCACTTTGCCGCCGTTTTCCGCCAGCTTCCGCCAGACGGCCTTGGACAGAGCGATGTTTTGCTCGGCGCTGCCGGGCGCCCCAGCATGGACATTCAGCTCTTCAGCTAGCTTCTTGCGTTCAACCAGACTGGAATCCAGATCCAGAAGTTTGAGAAGATCGACGATCGAGGTGCGCCAGTTTCCGCCGCCACCTCTTTCGTTCGCGATTTGCGTCAAGACCTTTTCGACATCCACGGGCGTCCCGGCGTACCGCGTCGGCGCCGCTGTGCCTGCTGTCGTGCCGGGCAAGGCAGGAGCATTCTTTGGATTAGACTCTCGGATCCTCGTGAGCTGATTCCAGATGTTGGCTAAGACGCTCATAAGTCTCTCCGATGTTGTGAAAGCCCCAAGATGGCTCATTTGAACAACGGATTGCGTATTTCCCTGTTCCTGACCGGACGGTGATCCGCGAGGGCTCGACGCTGTCACGTAGAGTTGCGTCGCATCGACGTCGGCACAGGACTGCCTTGAGGCTCCACGCTTGGTGTTCGGTCGCGCCGGCAACATGACACTCCGGAACGGTTTCATCCTCGCCGCGTTTGATCGGGTCGGACGGATGCGCGGACGATACGGTGTCAAAGTCGCGTAAACCTATGGCTGGACTGCAGCCCTCTCAGTTCAATTCGCCCCATGTCGGGAAGCGGAAATCATTCGAGGAAATCGAGGCCCAGGCCCGGGAAGTGCTGCGGCAGCGCGGTTTCACCGATGCGCAGATCGAGGCCGAGCTGAAGCGCGCGCCAACCGCCGGGAACGCGACGACTAGGCCCACCTAATCCACATTGTGTAGATCCGGCGGCCTTTCGAAGACTCTTTCTCCCATGTGACTCTGCGCTCGCGCCGTCGGGGTGTTAGTAACTTTCCATCGTCGGACTTGGCCTTGAGCGCCGACGCCTGAGAGATGCTTCGCGCTCCCGCTCGGACTATTCGTGTCGGGGAGCAGAATGCTCGCGAAGCGCAGCGCCAAAAGGCGATATCTCATATACAGCGACCGGTTCGCCACCTGCGCACTCGTCTACGAGGGCGACGGCGAATGGTATGTCGAGAAGGCCGGGGCGGCGGGCGTGAGCGTCCGGCTCACCCTCCGCGAGTTCGAGGCAAGCAGCACCGGCACGAGACTGGCGATGCAGCTCGCCGCCGCAGTTTCCGAGGCCCAGCAAGACCTCTAGACACCTGGAAGATGCTGCAGCTCTGTTGCGGCCGCCGCTAGCTCCTAGCGGGTCTCGCCGACGCCCGAGCAAGTGGTTCGACAGAACCAACGCAAAGATTAACTGAGAGCATTTTCGTCAACGGCACGATCCCGCTCCGCGCAAAAAAAGAAGGCGCCGATTTGAGCGGCGCCTTCCCGGTCTCTGTCCGTTCGGAGGAACATCGACCTTTTCAGTTCCGTGTGGCTGGCCGATAAGCCGCCGCCTTGTCGCGCTCGCTCTGGATCTGACCAGCATCGAAATCAGGCGCACTCTCGTCGTAGCCGGCCCAGCCGCTGCTGCGGTAATAGTCGCCACGCACGCCTGCATCGGCCGAATTGTAGTCGGAGAGGGCTTGCTCGATCTCGCGACGCCTGGCGCCATTGTTACGGACGACAACGACTGCCCCGCCACGACGGATCGACTCCGCGTAGACTTCAGCATCCCGTTTATCGACGCCTTCGTGCGTAAGCGCGCCAACAATACCGCCGATGATCCCTCCCGCTGCGGCGCCGACGGCGGCTCCAGCGGCGGTCGACGCCAGCCAGCCCGCGGCGACAACGGGGCCAAGCCCAGGTATCGCGAGCATGCCAAGACCCGCCAATAGGCCGGCGCCTCCGCCAAGCAGGCCGCCGGCAGTTGCGCCATCGCCAGCGCCTTCCAGCCGATCGTCCTTGCCGTCGTGGTCGTCGTCTTTCTTGCCGCGTACGCGGGCGCCGCGCTCCTGCAGGCGATCCTGGCGGATACCCTTGTCGTCATACCAACCCTCGCGATTGTTCGCGACCATGCTGATGTCGTCATCATCGATTCCCATTGTCCTAAGGCGATCGACGGCGCGAAGGGCGTCTACCGGTCTGTCGAAGAGCCGGACGATTGTGTCAGCCATTGTGAGGTTCCTTTTCGTGGCCTTAGTTGTTGGGACTGCTTGGGGATGGGGTAGTCGAACCTGTAGGCGCCGGCGGGGGCGTGGCCGCCGGATCGAGGTTGCTCTGGGTTACGTTGCCCTGGTAGTCGACGACGATCGTCGTGGACTGCCCGCCTTTCATGGCGGTGGCTTGCCAGGATCCGTTGACGGACTTGCTTAGAGCAGTGACGTCCGTGTAACCGGCGTCGACTATCCGCTGGCGGGCCTGGTCTTCAGTGAACGAAGATGCGCCGGCGGCGGGGGCCACCGCTTCGCGCTCAGCTTTCGCCTCGTCAGTTGCGATCGCCGGATTTGTCTTGGCGGAATTGGGCTGGCATGCGGTCGTGCATGCAGCTGCGGCCGCGATGGCCAAAAAAATTCGCATGGCGTTGCTCCTTGGGGATGACGACTAACGCCGTGCGCGAATCGATGTTCCGCCTCTCCGCAGTTCTGAGGCGCAGCAGGACATACGATGACGGTTGTTGGGTGCGGCTCTCGAACTGCCCGGCCGTGCTAGAGCTTCCGCAAACAATTTCCACCCGGGTTGGGTCGTTGAGCGCCGAGTGCTGGAGCGATGCCTAATCCATCATAGCCGACAGGGAACCTGGGACCTCGTGCTCGAGAACGGCTAACCTATGTCGAGCGCTTCAGCATGTTTCAGCCCGCTCGAACCCGGCTCTTTCAGACTCTCCAGATCGATCCAGGAGCTTCGCGTCTCCGAGTGATTTACCTACGAGCGGGACGACGACCTCGATTCGAGTTCAAACTTGCGAATGGGCAAGCTTGCGCTCCTCTCATGGATTATTGCCTGCATCTTCCTGTTCGGACTGGCGGTGTTCTGGGGCCCTTGGACGGTGGCGCTCGTTGCAGTCGCGCTTGGAGTGGGCATTGCGATCGGCACGACCTTGACCCGAAGGGAGTTGGCCAAGGTCGAATCGGATAACTCCGACGGCTAGCGGCCATCCGACGGCCGCTAGAGTTCGGCGGCATACGATCGCGTTCCCTCGCTATGGTCCACTACCGATCTCGTCAGAATGAGGCTGCCGAGCTGACGGGAACCTTTCGGTCATTCCGCCGTAGATTGGTATGCCCCCTTTCCCTCGCACCGCTCGAAGGACCTCGCGTTGGGTCGTCGAGAGGTCACGCACAAGGCGCCCGCATTGAATGTCAAACGATCACCCGCCGACCTTTCCCGTCGGTCGACGAAGCCGGACGGCGATCCAGGCGCTGGATCTCCAGGGGGGGTGGATCCGGCCAATGACGCGTTCGGACGACGCGGCCTTCAAGACAGACCTTGTGGCGCTGATTCCGCATCTTCGCGCTTTCGCTCGCAGCCTTTCTGGAACGCGCGACGCCGACGATCTCGCCCAGGAGGCGATGCTGAAAGGGTGGCAAGCGCGCGCGAGCTTTGTGCCGGGCACAAACCTCAAGGCCTGGCTCTTCATGATACTGCGCAACCACTTTCTTTCAGAGAAACGTCGAAGCTGGAGAAGCCTGCCGCTCGACCCCGAGGTCGCGGAAAACACTTTAGTTGCTAACGACAGTCCGTCCTCCGCCGAGGAGCTGGTTGATTTGAGAAGCGCCATGCAACTGCTTCCCGATGATCAGCGCGAGGCGCTGATTTTGGTAGGCGCGGCAGGGCTTTCGTACGAGGAGACCGCGGCGATCTGTGGTTGTGCAATTGGGACGATAAAAAGCCGCGTTAGCCGCGCCCGCACGGCGCTTGCCGCTATCCTGGAAACCCGCATTTCGGGTTCGAGGGCCAGCTCCGACACTTGCGCGACGCAGGTGTGCAACCTGATCCTTGCTGAAGCCACAACTCTTCAGCACCGTTCGCAACGGGCGATTTGAATGGCTGTGCTGGTGCTTCTCTAATGGCGACTAGCGGCATCACCCACAAACACATTCTTATTGTCGAGGACGAAATCTATATCGCTCTCGATTTGCAGGCGGCGCTTTCTGAAGCTGGCGCCACGACTGCTCAGGCCGATACCTCCAACGCGGCCATCGAACTAGTTCAGCGTTCGCGCTTCGACGCGGCAATTCTCGATGTGCATCTCAGAGATGAGAGCACCTATGCCGTCGCCGATGAGCTTCGGCGGCAAGGCATACCATTCGTTTTCTTGAGCGGATACCTGACGGTGCGGGAAGGATACGCCGACATTCCGTTTCTGACCAAACCTTACACGCGCGAGTCCGTGCGGACTGCGGTTGGAGATCTGCTCACGACGGCCAATCGGCCGTGAACAAGCCATCGCTTCCGCAGACGCCTCCCTAGTCGATGGGCAAAGCCATCGCTGGCTTGAAACCAGAAACTCAAAAGTTGGGAACGGGACCGACGATCTGTATCTCTGCGCGATCGGATGGAACACTCAGCTTAGAGATGATGAAATCCACCGAGCCGCCGCTTTCAAGATTGAGCTTTGCCAAGCCAGGCGCGTTCATGATCGCCATGAACGTTCTGGAGTCTGCAGTCAGTTGGCCCGAAGCGCTCTTGCCGCGCCTGTCCTCAACAACTGTGATCTCGTATTTGACCCTAGCGGTCTCGGCGCCATAGGCGACTCTGCCAGTTCCTATCAAGGCGCCCAGGTGGCGCATGCCCTCCTCCCGAACCGATTTTGCTTACGGCGTCCTCGGATACCAGCTAGCCCATACTAGGACGAGATGCAGCCATAGGCCTGACGCTTACGCTATTGCCGCAGCTGATTATGTATGGCCGTCGCGGCGATCGCGGCGTGCCCGCAGGCCGACGCGACCTGGTCCAAACCCTGGAGCACATCCCCAGCGGCGAAAATACCGCGAACGCTGGTCTGATGATGGGGATCGCACAGAACACCCCCGTCGGGGCTTGTATTGACGCCCAAATCCCGAACCAGTTCGCTGCGTGGACTTGTTCCCAGGCAGGGATAAAGCGCGTCGAAATGTTCGGATGCGCCGCCCGCAAATGACAGCCGGATGCCCGGCCGGCCGAGCGAGAGCTTTGTCGGCGCACGCGCTTCAATCACGATGCCTTCGCTCTGCGCGCGCTTTACATCTTGCTCACTTGGCTTGGACCTCTCTGACACGGCCAAATACGTAACATCACCGGTGTATGTTCGCAGGAATCGCGCTTCCTCGATGGCGCGCGGACGGCCCCCAAGCACGGCGACCCTGCGATCTTTCATCTCGAAGCCGTCGCAAATGGGACAGTAGCGTATCCATCCATGAGCGATCGCCTCATCCAACTCGTCGATCTCGGGATCGGCGACCTCGACCCCGGTCGCAAGTAATACTGTTCGAGCCGACGCTATTCCCTGTCCGCTGGTTACCTCGTACCCCTCCCCCGTCGAACGGATCTTGGTGACCGTGTCCTGCGTAATACGAGCGCCAAACTGGCGAGCCTGCCTCTGCATGCGCTCGAACAAGTCCAGACCGGCTATGCCTTCGGGAAAGCCCGGCACGTTTCTCGAGAGGGGCACGCGCTTGAGTCGACTGTGTCCAGCATCGATAACCAGAACGCTTCGTCGAAATCGCCCGAGATAAATCGCTGCGGTAAGGCCGGCGGGACCGCCTCCTATGATGACACAATCGAGCAGGTCGTCAGTGCGCAAGGTTTTTGGAGCCCTTACCGAGAGGAGTGTGAAGCGACAGCCTCAGCGGCGCTTGATGAATGGCCCAAAGGTCAGGGTCGCCGCTGCAAGCAAGCAGGCCAAGGCTACTACGATGTCGCCTGAATTGGTCACGGTCTCATCCTGTTTGCGCTAAAAATTAGCGCCCCGCAGACAGAGGAGTTCCGGTTTTCAAACAGGCGACGGGAGAAAACGGCCCAGTTCTGGACCTTTGAGGATGTCGAGCGAGGAATCGATCGGCGGCTGAGCCCCGGAACAACGTGGCTACAGCAGGCCTTCCGCTTCAATCAGAATAAACGTGACATTGTCCGGCGCGCCTCGCGCCAAGGCTTCCTTCATTAGCGCGGCAGCTATTGCGGCCAGCAGACCGGTACGCAGGTACACAGCGAGCTCCTCGTCGCTGAATATGGCGGCTAAGCCGTCCGAGCAAAGCAGGAAACGATCGCCCCGGCGAATCTCGCCATAGACGCCATCAAGATCGAGCTTCTCACTAGCGCCGACCGCGCGCGTTATCACATGACCGTCGCTATGACTTTTAGCGTGTTCGCGCGCAAGCTGACCTGAATCGACAAGTTGCTGAACCAGGCTGTGGTCCCGAGTGACGCGATCGAGCTTACCATTCCGGTGGAGGTACGCGCGACTGTCGCCAGCCCAAATGCAGGCGTAGTGACCGCCATGTGCGAGCAGGGCCACAACGGTGGAGCCGATTGCCCCAAGCAATTCCTCCTCAGCCTTCCGGCGCAGATCGTCGTTGACAGAAAGCAGCGCAACCCGCACCGCCCTGCGGAAAGCAAAGGCGGAATTGAAGTCGGATATGTGCGACAGCGACTTGATCACCGACTGACTTGCCTGGTCGCCGGCATCGTGCCCGCCCATGCCATCGGCTACCGCCCACAACCCTATGTCAGGGCGATCGAGGCACGCGTCCTCGTTGAGTTGCCGCACGCACCCTGGGTGAGTGCAGGCAATCGAACGAAACCGCAGAGGCGACAAATGGGCAGCGCTGGCTGGCCTGACTGTCGCTTGTATATCGCCACGGAACGCGCTCAAGCGGCCTCTCCATGGTCCTTGAAGTCGCGAAGCTTCTTCTCGTAACCATCGCGGAAAGCGCCACCGATTTTGCCCGAGCCACCTTCCTGCGAGTCGCGAACAAGGTGCTCATGCAGGTTTTCGAATTGCCGCCAGGCCAGCTCGTAACGCGAAACGAAATGCAGCGGCTGGCGCTTAGCCTCGCTTTCAAGTTTTCGCGGATTGAGTTCGGTCAGAACGGTTTCCACCGCCGCGCGGGAGCCCGCCATCATGCATGCTGTATGGCGACCAAGATCCGCGAACGAGGCGTGAAACGCCGCCGCTCCGGTAAGAAACCCTCCGCCCTCCTCACGCAACAGATCGACAGCGAGACGATGGGGCGGCGCCCATTTGAGCGGGTTGTTGTCCTTTGCCGATATGGTAGTCAAATTCATGTTCAGAGCGGACTTGAGCAGCGCGCGCTCGTTCATCAATCGGGACAGGTCCTCGACAATCTGGCGGTAGACGCCGCCCAGCCGGCGCATGATGTCGGATGCGTCTTCCCCCGCGAACGAGGAAGCGTCGAGCCGAGCGCCTGAGCAGAACGCCTCAAGGAGCGCAGCGTCCGTAACCGGTCTTTGTTCTTCCGTGACGGACTGATCGCGAGCTTTGACTGGGCCAGACGAGGGAACGACTGGGTCGTTTGCGGGCGAAGAGTGTGCCCACTGATCCGCGTCACGGACCTGATCGGGATCAAGAACGATCATGAAGCCGCCCAGGTGGATCGTTTCGCTCTGCTTCACTTCGAACATCTGGTCGCGCGGCACGCGACGCCTGCTCGCGCCCAGAAAACAGCCATTGGTGCTCAAGTCTCGCAGCCAGATTCGCCGCCCATCGAAGCTTAGGGCGCAATGACGACGAGAGAGGTGGCCGTCTTCATCGCCGATCGTCCAACCGACGGCCGGATCGCGCCCGATAGTCAACTCCCCTTCATCCAGCTTCCGCTCGGCGATCTGCTGGAAAGGGTCCTCCGCTTTGAACAGCCTGAGCGTGATCATTGCCGGCCCCCCGTTGCAGCGATTGGCGTCGCCTTGTCCTCCGAGAGAGGCGCCTCAGGCGCGGTCATGCGCACGATCGTTGCGGTAGGGCTGCTCGATTTTTCCGGCGCTGGCGCCGCCTCTCGCCGTGGCTGTACCGATCCAACGAGGGTGTTGAAGTTGTCGAACAGTTCGCCAAATTCGTCCCGCCTGGCATGCGACAAGCGAAAATCGAGATCACCGCCCGCCGCTTCTCTGAGGGCCCGGTTCAGCCTGCGGATCGGCGACAGAACAAGACGGCCGGCGAGAAAACTTATTCCGAACACGACAGCAAGCATCAACGCGCCAAGCCCCACCAGCAATGTGCGTGCAAGGTTTGCCGCCGCCGCGAGTTCGTCCTTGCGCATGGTAAGATCCACGCGTCCGACGCTCCGGCCTGCATACGTGATCGGGCGGGTGAACCGGTACGCTTCGCGTCCTTCGGCATTGTGAACCGAGGAAACGCTGACTCCGGCATCAACGCCGGACAGCTTCTGATTATTCGGCGGGCTGTAGGACGTTCCTATCAGCAGCTGATCGCCCGCCGCTCTGATAGTCCCGTTTCTATCGACAATCATCATTTGCGTGATGTTGCGGTCCGCTGATGCAGTGTTCACAAAGGCCTGTACCGGAAGCCAATCGGCGTCTGCGGGGGGTTTGGCGGCGTTCTCCGCAAGAGGAAGCGCAGCATTGTTCGCCACGAACGTAGCTATCGAAGCGCCTGATGTCAGCGCTACGCGCTCCATTGCCTTGAATTGCTGATCCAGCACCGTGGAAATGCTGAGAGCCAGTACTCCGCAAACGATTGCTGTCGTCAGCAGTGCAAACCGCGCGTGCAGCGGCAGCCGCCGATTTTTGCCTTCTGTCCTTACCGCGCTCCAGGACTGCTCCTCGCGCAGAAGCGCATCGGCCAGCTGGGCGCCGTTGGCAAACCTCTTTTCCGGACGCTTGGAGAGAAGTTTTTCGATGATGAATCTAAGGCCCCGCGGACAGTCTGGCGTCGAAATGGCCTCGGGCTGCAGTGTCGCAATCTGCAGCGCCAAGGTGGCGACACTCGATCCGGAAAAAGCCGGCTTGCCGGTAAGAAGCTCATAGAGGACCACGCCGACCGAAAAGATGTCCGATCTGCCGTCCAGCGCCTGGCCCAGGGCCTGCTCGGGACTCATGTAACGTGGCGTGCCCAGAACTTGCCCTATCTGGGTCTTCAACACGTCCGCATCCCCGCGCTGCGCGACGCGGGCAATGCCGAAGTCGAGAATCTTTATGGATCGCCCATCTTCGTGGAGAATGATGTTGGATGGCTTGATGTCGCGATGGACGATACCGAGGTCGTGCGCATAGCGCAGCGCATCGGCAAGCTGCTTCCCGATCGCCAAAACGTCCGATACCGCGAAAGCGCCGCGAGTCTCCATCGCCTTGTCGAGCGGGACGCCATTGAGCAACTCCATGGCGATGTATGGAAAGCCCTGGATTTCGCCGACATCATAGATCGTGACGATGTTGGGATGTGAAAGAGCCCCCGCAGCCCGAGCCTCGCGAAGAAAGCGCTCAACACACTCGGGATCGCGGCGGTATTGCTGGTTGAGAATTTTGATAGCGAGTTCGCGCTGAATCTCGGGATCGTAGGCGCGATAGACGTTCGCCATCGCTCCCTGGCCAAGGCGAGATCGAATCTCGTACCGGCCAACGAATTTCTTGGCGCCGGTTCGTCGCGGCGCGTCGCTCGGCGCCGACGTCACGATTGTTTTGGTAGGATCCACGTCCACCCCTTAGCCTCCGAGCGCCGCTTGTATTCGAAGCGCTCGCTCAAGGTCCTTGCCGATCGCCGCATCGTCCGCGTCCAACTTCTGTGCTTCGCGAAGCAACACCACCGCGCCGTTGACATCGCCGGTGTTGAGCTTCTCGAGCGCGGAAAGGCGGGCTGCATTCGCCTTCACGGGGTCGGATTTTATGGCGACTGTTTCTATGGGGGCCTGGACCTCCGGCGGGGCCGTCTCCTTGGGAGCGAGGTCCGGGCGCGCCGGAACTTTGAGTTTGCGCCCCGCCGCCAGCGCCCTTGGCGCTGACAATCCGTTGTAGCGGCTGAGCGCGTAGAACATCATCGGATCGCCAAGAAAGCGTGCGGCAAGCGTCGACATCGTATCGCCAGGCTGAACGGTATAATCGGCGGTGGCGGACCCAAGGAGGCTCACCGGATCGCTGTCGATCTGGCGGAGAAGCGATGCTGCGGTGGGATTCTCAGGCGTGAGCGCAAGGGCTTGCTGGAGCTCGGCGCGAGCTTCGGCGACTTTTCCCGATTCCAGGTAGTCAATCGCGATGCGAACATGATCTCTTTGCGTTGCAGCGACGGCCTGAGCTGGAGTGTCCGTACTCGGCTTCGGCTCAGGCGGCCTTTCTTTGCTGGCGAATAGAGGCAAAGAGGGCAACTCCGGCAATTCGGACATGTGAGAGCATGCACCGAGAAAGGCGACGCCAATGAAGATGAAAACCAGTCTCATGCCGACATTCGCCTTTTGAGTTCTTCGCGGCTGCGGTGAATGCTGGAACTAATGAGCGCGCGCCATTCAGGATTGTCGGCAAGCGAGGCAAAGTCTTCGGCTAGAAGCGGGCGAGCAAAGTAGTAGCCCTGGAATGTCGTGCAGCCGAGCGACCGGAGCGTTTCCACTTCCTCGACGCGCTCGACACCCTCGGCCAGCACGGAAATCCCTAGACCCGAAGAGAGTTCGAGCAACGCCTTGCAGATTGCTTTGCTTCCCGTCTGGGTGTCGACGTGACTGACGAACTCACGATCAATCTTCAGCTTGGTGAAGGGAAGATTCTTGAGATAGCCGAGATTGGAATGGCCGCTACCGAAATCGTCGATGGCGATGCCGAAGCCCTGCTCTCGCAGCTGACTGAACACTTCGAACGTGCGGCTCTGATCCTCCATCGCTGCTGTCTCGGTTAGTTCCAGCTCGATGTCCGCTGGCGACAAGCCATGGGAGGCCACCGTCCGGGCGATCATTGCCTGCACGGCATTATTCTGAAGCTGAACAGCCGAGAGATTCACTGCGAGCCGAAAGGGCGCTTGTCCCATGGCGCGCCAGGCGCACAACTGCCGACAGGCCGTATTCAGCGTCCACAGGCCGATCTCGTCGATTAGCCCGGTTTCTTCCAGGAGCGGCACGAAGCGAGTCGGGGGGACATCGCCGAATACTGGATGCCGCCAGCGCAACAGCGCTTCAGCGCCTGCAATGACGCCCGCAGATATGTCGACAAAGGGCTGGTATCGGAGAGAGAGCTGGTTCTCCCTCACGGCGTGACGCAGGGCCTGCTCCATGGCGAATCGTTCGCCCACGTCTTCCTTAGGGAACACTGCGTTTGCGCGATTCAGCTCCTTAAGCCGCTTGAGCGGCGCCAACACCGCCTCGGCATGACTCATGAGGCCAATCATACTGTCGCCATCTCGCGGAAATGCAGCCCGGCCGACATAGACGTCGGGAGCCACCGTCAGCCGTTCATGGTTGATTTCCTGCGCCAGGACGTAGGCTATGGATCTCAGCTCCCTGTCCGCCTCATCTTCCGCACTGGCAATCCAGATCGCGAATGTGTGGCTATCGACTTGAGTGACGGGACGCCTGTTGCCGACCGACGCCTCAAGTCGGCCTGCAAAAGAAGAAAGCACGCTTTCTGCCGCTGCCGCGTCGTACGCCTCCATGGAGGAGTAGTTCGCAAAACGCAGAACACCGAGCAGACCGGCATCCAGAGAACGGTCGAGGTTTTCAGTCAGCGACCGAAATGCCTCTCGTGTGTAAAAGCCCCTGGCTTGATGGGTGACGGCGCCCGGCAACGTTTTCGCGCCATCAGTTTTAGCTCGAGGTTCGTGACCCCCGCCAACGGCGGAATGGAGCACGACGATCGCGCTGCGCAAGCCCGCTATCAGGAGGAACGTGACCGCCAGCGACAACGCCACGATGTACGGTGATGTCTTCAGGCCCGAAACGACCCAAGCCTGCACGCCAGGATGAAGCATATACGGCCAGACGGCCGCGAGCAGCGCCAGATCCCACAGGCCGGGGGCGCCACGAGCGCGGACATGCTCAGCGCATGCGTCTTCCCATCTGTTCGCCATTGCGCGCCCCTGCAATGCCCCGATCATCGGCGAACTCAGCTACTGTTGCGTAAATCTCCCACGTTAAGACAAGCGGTTGCACCAAAGGGGCGCGGGTCCCAAACTATGTCCCAAGATAATTTTCCGGGATGGTCCAGGCGTGCATGTCTCAAATCGGAACGCCCGGACACACGCGAAAGCGCCGTGAGCTTTCTGCCGTCTGATCTGACGTTTACACCCGATCCTTGAGACCCAGTTCGCCCTTCATGCTCGCGCAGTGTGCGCAGCAGTAGATGGCGTCATCAGTCTCAACGCCGTGACCGATAATCCTGCATCCGCAATGTGCACATACGGGCGCTAAGGTCGCGATGGCGCACTCGAAGCTGTCGAATGTCATGGTTCGTCCCCCAGAGATAATCTGGAAGGCCTTGTCGTAGTCGTTGCCGCAGACGTCACAGATCATCGCACCCTCATGAATCCGATACTGAGGGAAGTAGACCATGAAGGGCCCGCAACCATCGCGCAGGTGATCGATCAAGGGGACCCAATTGCGCCAAGGATTGCCGAAGCGGATCAACGCCAGACGTCGAGCCGTTTGAGCGTTTTCGCTGCTCGTTTGTCAGGTGTTAAAGTTACACGATGTGAGCCGACCTACATCGCCTGTGTCGGCCTCGCTACAGCCGACAGGCGCCCGGTTCCGGACGCAACCCGCGCGCCTCCCACCCTGTTGCTGGGTCGGAGGCCCGGTCCTTAGAGGGCGGCATGCCTGGCCGCCTCACCCTGACGAGAGCCCGCCGGCCCAACCTGGCGGGCTCCTTCGTTTTTGTCGCGTGGAGCCGACTGGTCGACATAGACTGCGCCGCGCTCTGTGCAGCACGCCGAAGCAATCAGACGCCGGTCCGCGGTCTCGAGGGGCTGAAGTCTATCCGGCGCCAGCCCCTGGCGGGCCCTCAGGACATCCTCCCCCGATCGCTGAAGGCACCTCGCGCTTGAGTTGCCGCGACGGCGTCCGTTGGCGACCCCGATGCAATGGATCAACAGCGGAAAAGCAAACCCCTCTGAGCTGCAAACGCTCTCGCAGGAGGCGAGTGATGTTCGCTTCTCATAGGAAAATAGATTCGTTCACGGGGGGAGGTAAAATTCGCCTCGGATCGAGTGGCTTCCGTGCGAAACGACTTCGAGAAAGTCATGTGGGGCGTGGTCATCGGCCTCGCCGTTGTGTTCGGGATCGTCGGGCTTTGGCGCTGACCCGAAAATTCCGAAAGTAGGCAGTCCTTTGTAGCGCCGCTGACGTATCGGTTGCCTTCAATGCCGTGGCGCATGTCACGTGAGACTTCAAAGGGTCCTGACCGCCTTTACAGAAAAGTCGCGGTCGTCATTCCCTTCTACCAAAAGGAGCGCGGGATTCTTCAGCGGGCCCTGCAGTCCATCTTTGCCCAGAAGCTGCCGCCCGGCGTCGAACTCGATGTCATCATCGCCGATGACGCTTCCCCTCTCGATCCGGCAACGGATATCGAGGCAGCGGGAGTCCGGCCTGAAGGGATCAGCGTTCGCGTCGTCCGTCGCCCCAAAAATGGCGGCCCGGGCGCGGCCCGGAATACAGGGTTTGAAGCCGTCGCGCCCGACACGAGCTTCATCGCGCTGCTCGACTCCGACGACACATGGCGGCCCGACCACATCTCCCGCGCCCTGACGGCCATGGCTGACGACGCGGACGTCTATTTTTCGAACCATCTCAAGGACGGCGCCATCCACTTCGACCTGAGAAACTCCAAATTCCTTCGCAACTGCCGATTCAAGGCTGTGCGGTCGACCGAGATCGATGGGGTGGAGGTTCTGGTCTATGACGGGCTCCTCGTTGCCGACTACATGGTGGAGGAATTTCTCGCCCATCTGTCGACGATCGTGTTCAGCGTCCCGCGTCTTGGCGGTGTGCGGTTCGAGGAGCGGCTCCGCGTGGCTGGCGAGGACTGCGTCTTCCTCCTCGACCTGGCGCTCGGCGCTTGGCGGGTCTGCTGCTCTCTCTCTGTAGATGTCGACCGGGGCTCCGGCGTTAGCATCCATACCGGCGCATTCGAGTGGGGAAGCGAGCGCGATTTCTACCGCCGGATATGCAATCTGGCTGCATTGAAGGTCATGCGCCGCCGCATTGCCTGGCCGGGGCGCAAACTGAAGCGCATCAGCGAGCGTGTGTTCATCAAGCGGCGCGTCGCCGGCTTCCTGCTCACCCGCGCATTATACCAGCGAATGTTCCCACTGGGACCCTTGGTAAATCTTGCCTGGCGCTTGGACTGGCCAGTTGCGGCTCTGGCGCCGGCCTATGCTGCACTCTTCCTGCTGTACCGCCACCAATTCGGCGTCGCCGGCATCGATCTGGAAGATTGAGTAAGCCTAGGCGCCGACGCTCGCTCTTCGGATCCCCCGCCCCCAGCAAGGCAGGCGTAGCCCGTCGCCCGCGTAGTCACTCGGCGCGAGCCGTTGAAGCTGCCCGCTGCGTTGGGCCAATGTGTGCCGCCTGCCGTTAACGGGCCCTACACATCAAACCAGGCAATTGGGAGCCATGAGCGAACCTGTGCCGAACGACCTGATCGAAACGCAGCGGGTAACGATTGCGCGCTGGGAGCGCATGATCGGCGAGGCCGAGGGTGCTAAGAACACTAGCTGGCAAACGCAGAAGTCCATTGCGGACTTGCGATTGTCGCTAAAGGTCCTGACGACGCAGCTTGGCGAGCTGGAGAGGCAGGGCCAACGCCAGATCAGGTAGCCCTAGCGTTCATCCCGGCAGCCGAAGCTGGCCCTTTGAGCTTGGAAGCTGGCCCTTTGAGCTTGGGCCTGCTGGTCCCCTGCATAGACGATGCATGGCGCCGGACGTTTTTCGCCACTTCTTTTCAAAACACGTGGAACCTTAGGCCGCCCGGCGCGTACCGTATTGTTGGCGCCATGTGCGCCGACCCCTTCCCATCGTCATTCGGACTTCAACCTAGCGGCCACCATCTGGTCGCGTGCGGGGCAAACCATTGCATGATCAGCAACACGGCTTCGACGGTTCAGCAGCGAGCCGATCGACAGCGCCAGAAGCCTCTTGGAAACGCGTTGAAGCGCCTCTTTGCAGACACGACGGCAGAGCCGATTCCGGAGGAGTTTCTCCTCCTGTTCGCCGAAATCGACCGCAAGCGCCTGTTGGACAGAAGCGCAGCCCAGTCCGTGTGCTTGCGATGACGGACGACAAGTTCAAGACCGAGCTGCTGGCTTTGATCCCGCACCTTCGCGCCTTTGCGTTCAGCATGGTCAGACGGGGAGATGCCGACGACCTGGCGCAGGAGTCGCTGCTGAAGGCGTGGCGAGCCCGCGCGAGCTACCAGCCGGGGACCAACCTCAAGGGTTGGACCTTCACAATCCTGCGCAATCTGCACCTCTCGAACATGCGCCGCGCCTGGCGAAGCCGGCCGCTCGATCCTGCCGACGCCGAGAAATTGCTGGTCGCGAACGATGACCCGTTCGCGAGCGAGGAACTGCTCGACGTGCGAAACGCGATGCAGCACCTGCCACTCGATCAACGGCACGCGCTCGTCCTTATCGGAGCGGCAGGGCTCTCCTACGAGGAGACGGCAAAGATCTGTGGCTGCGCCATCGGCACGGTGAAGAGCCGGGTTAGCAGGGCCCGCGAGACCTTGGCCGCCATTCTGAAAAAAAGCGCCCGCGCTCCCAGGGTAAGGACGGCGGTTTCTTCGACGCAGGTTTTCCAGGAAATCATGCAAGGCGCGGCAAACCTTCGGCGCCGGCTGGAATCGAGCCAGCGGCCGGTCTTGGCATGAGCAAGACAGCTCAGGTGACGGTTCTCATGGGCGCCTTCAGCGCGCTTGTGCTGCTGGCTGCACTGATTGGTGCGGCCTCGACAGGCTGGGCGCACTGAGCGCGGATAGGGCCACGCCTCTGTGGTTGATCACCGCGCCGGAAGGACTGGCGCGTGGAGCCGGCACTCGACGCCACCCTCCTCAAACGCGAGGCTGGATTCGCCGGAGAACGCGACACCGAGATTGCGGGTGATCAGCAGCGTTCCGAAGCTGCTGCGGGTGGGAACCTTGACCGGCGGCCCGCCATGCTCGCGCCACAGGAAATTGAGCTGGCCGTCAGCCTCGGTCCACAACACCTCGATCCATCCGCTATCGTCCGACAGCGCGCCGTACTTGGCGGCGTTGGTTGCAAGCTCGTGCAGCGCGAGGGTAAGCGCGTGGGCGCGGCGGCCGTCGAGAGGAATTTCCGGTCCTGAAATCCTGGCGCGATCTCCATCGGAGCAATGAGGAGCGAGGGCGTTGCTCACTACTTCCGCCATCATGGCTGATCGGGTTTCGGTGGCGATCAGGAGCTTCTGTGCGGCGCCGAGCGCATGTAGCCGAGCGCTGAAATCGTCCAAACTTGCAGGGTCGGCATCCTTGAAGGTGTAGAGCCCGATCGCCTGCACCACCGCAAGGAGATTGCTGATGCGGTGGCTGAGTTCCTGCGTGATCAGGTCACGCCGCTCACTGGCGCCTTCGGACTTGGCGAGGGCCGCCCGCAGCAGCACGTTCTCCGCCTCGAGATCGATGGCCAATTCAGGCCGGGGATAAAGGTTTATACTCCGTCGTTCGGGCCGCATGGAGCTTGATTGCAGTTTTAGCGTCATCAGAACTGCCTTGAAACGACTCTGCATTAACCCGGCTTACAGGCTCAGCAAGCGCAGACCGGCAGTAGTCAGAAACCACACCCGTACCATTTCCGCTGTTTTTTGCTCACGGAATCCGTCACCAGCGGAACATTTATGCGAAACGGTCCGAAGGTCTGTACGGCGCCGAACACTTTGGTAAGGGCTGCTGCGGATTGAGCGCGCTCATCTCTCACCTCCTCAGATTTGACTGGGAATTCTGGTTGCGCAGCCCTCAGTCTCCCGGGCGCTCGGGGACCAGATCTTCGATGGAATGCTCGCCAAAGAGGCTGCGGTATTCCCCAGCGACCGCCTCGTAGCACTCACACGCTGCATTCTCGAGGCCAACCCGATCAATGATCGTGATCCGCCCATGCTGATACCGGATGACACCCGCCTTCTGCAGAGTGCTTGCGGCCACACTCACCGTCGAGCGGCGTACGCCTAGCATTACCGCGATCAGATCCTGCGTGAGCGAGAGTTCAGGCTGACCGCTGCGATCGTGCGCGGCCAGAAGCCAGCGGGCGAGGCGCTGGCCGAGTTCATGATGGGCGTTGCACGCGGCCGTCTGCGCAACTTGGACGCTGAAGACGTGTACATAACGCAGCAGCAGGTCGCGCAGGTGTGGCGCTTGGGCGACCGCTTCCTTGAAGGCTGTGACCGAAATGCGATACGCGCCGCCGCCCGTCTGGCACATGGTTTCGCCATAGGAAGCCGTCGCCCCAAGCACCACGGAAACGCCCGCGACTCCTTCTACTCCGATTAGTCCAATTTCAAGCGGCGATCCGTCGGACAGCACACTCAGCGCGGAGATGAACCCGCTTTCGATGAAGTAGACATTTTCGATTAGATCGCCGGCGCGGTGTAGCGTCTCGCCCATGTCCAGATCGACCCGCGTGAGGCTGCCGGCGAGCGCAGCGAACTCGGAGGGGGGCAGCGCCGCAAGGATTCGGTTTTGGACTAGATCTTGAAGAGGGATGGACATTATTGCTCCAGCGCCGGAGGCGGGAGCTCAATCATCTCTCAGGCGGCCGCACGCCAGTACTGGAGCAGCCGATACCTACATAACGCACGTAATGTGCAAAATAGCCATCTAGAAAGGGTTCGGCACACGCTTAGTGGCTGTAACTGCAGTGATTGTTTTTTCGGCTCTGTGCGGTCTCGCACACAGATTCCGCCTGTGAGGTGCTAAACGTTGCAGGTCGGTCGAAGAGCGCTTCCCCGCTTTTCCATCCGCCGAATGCCGACAGAGTGCCGCCGTTCCGCGGGGAACTGGGACGGAGGCATGCTGGTCGACGCCGCTAGCGATTAGAGTCGGCCTCGGCGTCTCGCACGGCTTCAGCCAGTTGCCCGCTCAGCTGAGAGCCGCACGCGCTGCTCTCGAATCCAGCGAGCGTAGCCTGCACGCTCTACTTTTGCGCGGTTCCCACATCTCGATGCACCACCGGTTGAGGTTTTTGTCGAAGCAGCGACCACACCACCCGGCCCTGACGAGGGAAATTTCGTAGCGCCGCATGTGCCGACATCCGCTTTCACATTGCTGCGGGGCTAGGGCGAAGCGAGCGGTCGCCAGAAGAAGTTGACCCGGTGATTGGGCTGTCCGCCGTCGCCCGGGCGACCGCCGCCGACAACTGGTCGGCCAGTCGCACGCCGTCTTCGGTCATCCGGAACGCCTCCAGCGGAATCATCAATTTGGCCCGCTGACCGGTGCGCTCGACAGCGCAGCACCCATGATCGTCACAGACCAGCTCCCACGTTTCCAGATCATCGTAGTAGATCAGATATCGCTTCATAAAACTCACCGTTACAAGCGTTGCCCGGGCCTAGGCCGGACCGAGCACCTTGGTGGAAAGAACCACGCCACCCGCCGACAGTGTAACGACGTGGACGGAACGACCTGCTGCGCGCAGCACACGCGCTTTCTCCTCCACTCCTTCCATGGCCAAAGTCAGCGTTCGATAATCGCCATAGAACCGGTCGTCGAGCTTCACGCCCCAAATGCCGCTACGCAGCTGGATCCGGAAGGTCGACCGGTCAATCGGCGGATGGTCATGGTAATCGACAGAAGAGCCGCTGATGTTCATCGACCTGCAACTCCGAGATGAGGTGAAGGCTGCAATCCGCCACCCTCATCGTCCCATCTCTGGAAGCTTTCGTGCTCATCGGCGCGGCGCAGCGCAGCGCAGCCCTGGCCTGGACTATGACGTCCACATTCTCAGCACCCACAGGACGATGCCTCTGATACAGTCGATCGATGAGATCGTTTTCTTTCCAAACCTCTACAACGGCGTTGGCGACGATTCCGATGCGGGCGAAATCGACGGCTTCCTTGTTATTTTCAAACGGAAGAAATTCAGTTCTCTGCGTGCGCCCGAGGGCGTCGAGGTAGCGGACCGAGTAGTTTGTCATTGAAGAGCCTGGTGGCTACAACGGCGCAGGCCTTTGCCTCAGGTCGGCTCATTGTCAGGATTGCGAGCATGGTCGCGCGCAAGACATGGAGACCATCAGGCAGTCATTCAACCGGCCGCTGCTTCAAATGCGGCGTGGCCTGAGTGGGCGGCGTCTCAACTAGTCAGCGCAACGTGTACCTTGATCGTATGATGTGGAGCTGTGGCAATGAGGAAGAAGTATCACCGGTAGTGCGCAGAGCGCGTGAGAATCTGCTGACAAGTTAAGGTCAAAACCACGCGAATAAGGTGTCGCTGCTGTGGTGCCTCCATTGAATCTGTGCGCAATTTTCAAAGCGCAAGAGCCGAAAAACAACTCCAAGAGACCGAAGTCGTTCTCACGCGTTTATGTCCTGCGGACTCCCGCGACCGAGGGGCACAGCTACCGTGACAAGACATGTTCCGAGCGGCGTCGCTGGCGCTGAGAGACGGTGCGGTTTGTCCATCAGATTAGACCCTCCTGAGCACTCCGAACATTCCGCCCGAAATCACGGCTTTGCGGCAACGCTTGTGCGCGCCATGGGCACAGCCGGGGCGGCGTTTCTGCGAGTATTGGCCACGATTGCGGCAGTAGCATTGGTCACTGCGGGCCTGTTGTGGAACACACTCTTCGCCCAGATGCCGCAAATGCCTTCGCGAGAGACGCTGTGGGCGCTGAATCGCGAACCGGCAATCGAGTTCATCGACACCAACGGAACGACGATCGCCGTGCGGGGGCCTCATTATGGCCGGGCGGTCACAGTAGTGGATCTGCCCCCACGTGTTGTTAATGCGTTCATAGCCGCCGAAGACCGGCGCTTCCGCGAGCACGGCGGCGTCGATTACCCGGGGATTCTCCGAGCGTTTTTTGAAAACGCGCTTGCGGGACACACCGTGCAGGGCGGCTCGACCATCACACAACAGCTAGTGAAGAACCTGCTGCTGAACCAAGATCAGACAATCAAACGCAAGGCGCAGGAGGCAAGGCTCGCCGCCGATCTCGAACGCATCCTGTCGAAGGACGAGATTCTCGATCTCTATCTCAATCGCATCTATCTTGGCGCCGGCGCCTACGGCCTAGACGCGGCGGCGGAAACCTATTTCAGCAAATCGCCGGCGGACCTCACATTGGCGGAGGCGGCGATGCTGGCGTCTTTCCCGAAGGCGCCCTCTCGCTTTGCCAACCAAACCGCCAAAGCCTCGACAGTCCAACGTCAACACTACGTGCTGGACCAGATGGTCCGAAGTGGTTTCGCAACGCCCGCAGAAGCTGCCGCAGCCAAGAGCGAGCATTTGGTGTTTGCAGGACTGCGCAGCGACGCCTTCTCCGGCCACGCCCTCGACTATGCAGTGGAGCGAGTACACGAACTGCTGCCCAACCCGCCGCCGGATCTCGTCATCAAGCTCACACTCAACCTCGGACTTCAGGCGAAAACCCAGCGGGCGATGGAGACCAGCGTCGCCAGTATGGATAGGGAAAAGCGCTCATCGGAAGGCGCGGCGCTCCTGATCGAAAACAACGGCGCTATCCGCGTCATGGTGGGTGGGCGCGACTATGCGGCGTCCCAATTCAACCGGGCAACGCAGGCGCGGCGCCAACCCGGTTCGCTGTTCAAGATGTTCGTGTACGCCGCGGCGCTGGAGGCCGGCATGACGCCTGACACAGTGCGCATTGATGCACCGGTGTCGATCGGCGACTGGCAGCCGCATAACTATGGTGAAGAATATCTCGGGCCCGTCACACTTGCCGAAGCGCTTTCCCGATCGCTCAATTCCGTAGCGGCGCAGGTGGGATTCGAGGTTGGGCCGGAAAAGGTCGCTGCCCTCGCCCATCGTTTTGGCGTGACATCGCAGCTCCATAACTATCCTTCCATCGCCTTGGGCACGGACGAAGTGACCTTGCTCGACATGACGACTGGCTATGGCGTGCTGGAAAAGGGGGGGCTGCAGATGACTCCCTATATCATCGAGGAGATCCGCAATTCCAGGGGGGACCTCCTCTATGTAAACCGGGCCGTCGAACCGCGCCGGATTTATCCGCAGAATTTTGCCGAAGACATGACCGGAATGCTCAGCCGAGTGATCGTCGAAGGCACAGGCCGCGCCGCGCAAGTCCCTGGCTGGGACGTTGCAGGAAAAACCGGCACATCACAAAGCTGGCGCGATGCATGGTTCATTGGTTACACGACGCGCTTTGTCGGCGGTGTCTGGGTCGGTAACGACGACGACAAGCCGATGGCGAAAGTGACCGGTGGCGCCATTCCCGCACGCATCTTTTCCCAGATGATGACCGCGGTGCTGGAAGGCATTCCACCCGAGGTTCTGCCCGGCGCTGCCTATGAAACCGTTCCGCCTGAACTGACGGTTGCCGATCAGGATACCAGCGTCGCCAGAGATGGTGTGGCAGTTGCTTACGCCGTCGAAACGAGGGAAGGCGACAACCTCCTTCCCGCGGTGGCTCGCGCACCCATAGTAGCGGTGGCGGGACTGGCGGCGGTCAAACCTCTCGTTCAGTGATCGGCGAGCGAACTCTGTTGCCCCTGAGTTGAAATATGAATCACCGGTCTTCTTTGGCCACTTTGCGGCGACGTGCCGGAGTGCTCCAACGACAAATCGAGGAACTGCGATGCGCCGATCGAGTTAGTGAGTATTTCCCAGAAAAACCTGGCGACCGCTTTCCTTGAATGAGAGGCCTTGTTCGCGGTGGCGGATTGACGAACTGAACATCTCAAACCGCGATGCCGGTGTTCGACACCGCGCACACAAGGTGGGCGGTATTGGGACGCTGTGGATTAGGATGAAGAAGAGAAAGCTGGACGGCGAAGTTCGTCGGTGACGTTAATAGCTGCGTGACGGCCATTGGAAGAGCTTCCGCTCCCAGATCGTTGAGCGCCCTGAGATCGGCCAGTGCGAAGCTACCTCCATCGCCGGCAAGATTTCGGTGAGTGACCGGGGCGATCGAAACCGGCCATTCCGCGCTGATGAATCGAGCGGCTCGAACTCGCCGATTGCGGACACCAAGCCAAGTTTGCGCAATTGGCCGCCCTGCTAATTGGGCGATCCTTCTGGCAGTTACTGCGGCGGAACGGGACCAACCTCGTAGACAACGTTCACGTCATCAATCTGCGACTTCTCGGCAAAAGTTCGCGTCCCTTCTGGGTAGACGATTGCAACGTGACGCCCGTCGGGGCTGGGGAGTTACCATTCTCAAGAACCTTTCCGTCAGCGGCGTCTACGCGACCTCGTAGGCTTGCCCGGCCCGGACGAGGTCGAACGTGTAGCGTAGGCCGCTTCCCCCGGCTTCCTTTTCGAGCTCCCAACCCTTGATGGTTCCCGGCTGGAGTTTCGTCGCGATGGTGCGCGCCGCGTCCGAGGAAATCGTCGCTTCGGCGGCCAGCCGCGGCCACCTGCCGTTCAGTACTTAACCGCAACCTCGATGCCGTAGGTACGTGGCGGGTTGAAGTTGGCATAATCGCCGATCGTGCCGCGGTTCGCGGCCGAGATGCGGTAGATGTGCTCTTCGTCCAGCAGGTTGCGAGCCCAGAGCGAGACAGTAGCGGAGGCGCCGCTGCCGGACATGTTGATGTCAGCCAGAGCGATGCTGCCGTTGACGATGAAGCTCGAGTCCCCCAGCGCTGCAACATGCTGGACCGACACGCCGGTCGGCGAAACATCGGCAAACTCGGTCTGGAACGAGTACTGGGCGTCGGCGTAGTTGGCGTCCAGGTGAGCCCTGAACGTCATCTCGCCCACCGGCGCCTCGTAGTTGACGAAAGCCGAGGCAGCGTTCTCGGGCGTATAGACCACGTTGACCGGGAACGGCGAGCCAAGCGGCACGACCGAGTTGCCAGAGAAGGGGAACGGCGCATCCGGAACTTTCACGTCGGTGTAGGCATAGGACACGCCCGCGGTCAGCTCGTCCGTCAGGTAGGCGGTGAAGTCGGCTTCGAGACCGCGGATCTCCGAAGTGCCCGGCGCGTTGCGCGTCTCTTCGGTGTGGGCGCCCAGGGTCGGGCTTCCAGGAGTAGTGTCGACGTTGTCGAAGTCGATCTGGGTGTTGTCGCGGTCCATGGCGTAGGCCGCCACGTTCAGGCGGACCCGGTTTTCCCAGAGTTCCATCTTGGCCCCGAGTTCGTACGACTTCACTTCCTCCGGCTGGAAGGCCTGGAAGGTCTGCGAGCGACTGTTGGCCCCGCCGGCGCGGAAGCCGGTCGCATATTTCGCGTAGACGTTGATGTCCGGCGAAATGTCGTAGGCGGCGATGACCAGCGGATCGAAACGGCTGTCGTCGTAGTCGAAGGTGAAGTTCGTCGCTCTGCCTGCGACCGTGTAGAGCAGACCTTCCCTCTTGTCGCTGGTGTAGCGGCCGCCGAGCGTCAGGTGCAACTGCTCGAAGGGGCTCCAGGTGGCCTGGCCGTAGGCCGCATAGCTGTCCGCGTCGGCATGGCTGGCGCGCTGGATGAAGCGCCGGCCGTATTCCCAGCCCTGCGTGTTGGCGTTGAGCGCCGTTGTCCCGCCGAACGACCCGAAGGGGTTGCGAATGATGTAGGCGGTGCCATCGGCGTTCCACTGGTTGGTGAGCGGCGTGGCGGCAGACTCTTTGGCGTGCTCGGTGAAGTAGTAGAGACCGAACACGTAGTCGAGGTTTTCGCCAGCCTTGCCGACAGCCTGGAATTCCTGGCTGTACTGCCATTGATAGAGGTCGGAGAGGCTGTAGCGGCCGAATAGACCCGCCGTGCCGGAGCCGGGGGTTGTGCTCGGCGCGAAGACGTTCCGGCTTTCGATGCCGGAGTTGTCCCACTGGTTGGTGGCGACGGCGCGGCCCGCGGTGATGGAGCGCAGTTCGAGATCCGGGGTGACTTCCCATTTCAGAGTGGCTGTGACACCGCCGGTCTTGTCGACGCTGGGCTGCTGCACGGTGCCAATGTCGGACACTTCCTGCCGCTCGGTGTGAACCTTCACCAGTGAAGCCAGCGGGTTGATGGTGCCAGCTGGCGCAGCGGCCGGCCCGGCCTGCACTTCAGCCAGCGTTCGGACGCGCTTGCCGTAAGGGTTGAAGCTGACGAGCTGGCTGAAGAACGGGGTGTTCTCGTCATTGGCGTAGTCGATAGAGACTTCGGCGCTGAAGGTGTCAGTCGGCTTCCAGAGGCCGGTCAGACGGGCGCCAGAGCGATCGTACTGGTTCCAGCCGGCCTGGCCGCTCAGCGGGTTCTTGGTGGTCGGGTCCTGTTTCTGAACCAGGGCGTCGAGCTTGACCGACAGACCACCGAATTCCTGGAAGTCCTGGTGCAGTTCGCCGCTGTAGGACCCGAAATTGCCGACCCCCACTGATACGCGTCCGCCAAACACACCGGTTGGGGGCTTGGTCACGATCGAGAGGGCGCCGCCTTCGGTGTTGCGGCCGAACAGCGTGCCTTGCGGGCCACGCAGCACTTCGATGCGTTCGACATCGAACAGTGCGGCGTTGAGGCCTTGCGAGCGGCCCAGATAGACGCCGTCGATGTAGGTGCCGACGCCGATGTCGCGTGCGGTTTGGTTCTGGTCGAACGGCACGATGCCGCGCATGCCGATCGTCAGCGCCGACTGGCGCGCTTCGAAAGTGGCGACCCGCAGGCTGGGCACCACGCCATCGGAGAGGTTGAACAGGCTCTGGATGTGATTGTCCTCGATTAGGCCCGGATCGATCACCGCCATTGCGATCGGCGTATCTTGAAGATCGGTCTCGCGTTTCGTGGCGGTCACGAACACGATTTCTGGCTCGTCCACTTCAGTTGCATCGGTGGGCTCGCTGTCGGGAGTCGCCGGACCGCTCTGTGGCCCGGAGAGTTCAGCGCCGCCGGCATTTGCCTGTGCCCACGCAGGCGTCGTACCCAGCAATGCGCCACCCACAAGCAGCATCGACCGCAAGCTCATCCGGCATCCCATGCAGCACCCCTTTTGGAGAATTCCCCTTAACGAGGGCCGGGCTTAGCAGCGATGTATCTCAGTTCTGAGACAGCGCTGACGGTGGCGCGATGAATTCCATCGAGCGACGAATTGAGCGCAGCGCTGTTGCCGCAGCATCACGGCGTCGACTTCGAGATGATCCACATCACAATGATGACCGCGTGAATCTCTGGTGGCGTTGAAACACCGCTCGCACTCGCCTTCTTTGACAACACGATGACAAAGAGCGGCGGCGCAGCGGACTCTGCGTGTTTCAAAAACGTCAAATATCTGTCTCACACCACATATATTCTTCCCGCGATCAGCCAGCGTCGAACGAGTCAGTTTTTTCTCCGTGGCAGGTTGTGATCATCTTCAACCTCCAGGCGCTGGGCATGCATCAGGAGAAGCGAAAGTCCGGTCGTCGAGGTAACTCGCCTTCCCCAGTGGCCGCAGTTTCCAGCGCGGCGACAAAACCCTGCAAGGTCCCGACCATTCCCTTCAACTGGTTCAAGATTGCGATTGCCGGTCTGAAACAGATGGAGGTCATGCCAGCGCGGATCGACAGATCGATCTGGGGGAACAAATACTTTCGAGCCAACACCAAAGAGCTTCTGTGCGTCTTTCGCTTTCTTGGACTGGTCGAGAGGGGTGACGAGCCCACGCAAGTTTTCGGCGATTTGGTCGTCGCGTTTGAAACTGCTGCCTGGCCAATTGCTTTGGCCCGAACGATCTTGGTCGCCTATGCACCCATTTTCGAGTCGAACATCGCGCGGTCTTCGCCCGCACAACTCTTCGATGTATTCAGGAGGCAGTACCGGGTCGAAGGCGTGGATGTTCGCAAATCGGTCACGTTCTTCCTGCAGGCGGCCAAGGAGTCACGGGTCGACGTCGGACCCTTTCTTGGAACGGCGGGAAGGCGATCACGACCAGCCAAATCCAGGCAGCATGAAAGCCAAATCCTGGCTGACGATCTATTCGACCGACTTCCTGCTTACGATCCTTCGTGGAGCGAAAATACCAAGGTTGCGTGGTTTGCCACGTATCGAGAGCTCATCGACCTAGCCGGCAACATCCGGGAAGCCGCGCATGACGCTCGCCTCAACAAACCAAAGCGCCCGGCGGCTCACAAGCAACGGTGACCTCGAAACAACGGCCGTGGTTCATCAGGCGTCATTGAGCCCATTAGGATTCATTCGAGTCGCCACCAAACTGCCGGCTGTGTATAAGCCCCCGTGAACTCGTGAGGTTGGGAGCCGCGGTGAAGCTAAGTGATTTGATAGGTCGTAGTCGCCTGATCGAAGTCTGTTGTCAGGACTGCCGGGCCAAGACTCCACTCGATCCTGCGTTTTTCTTCAACCGCCGTGGCGATATCGATCTCAAAGACCTGCGGAAGCGGATGTATTGCGCTCAATGTGGCTCGCAGGACATCGCCGTTGCGCATTGCTCGCCATCGGACATTGAAGCTCCGACAACGAGCGCGACCCTTCGTCGTGTGATCGCCATGCCCGGAAGGCTCTCGACGCACTAGCCCGGCCTGCTTGAACTCGTCCGACGCGCTCGCGATCTGCGTCTAGCTTTCGCTGCGATTGTCCGATGGGCCCACTCTATTCACTAGCCTCGCCCGTCCGCCCTGCCCGCCAATGGGCCAACTCCATCCGTTTGCCTTGCCCTCCGCGAACGGCTGCATCTCGCCGAAGCGGTCATCCGATTCTATAGACTGATTATCCCTCGCCTGAGTGCAATCGTGACCGCCTGAGTGCGGTCGGTAACGTTCAACTTTGAAAAGATGTTCCGCAGATGGGCTTTGACCGTGTCCTCAGACAGGGACAACTCCGCCGCGATCACCTTGTTTGCCTTTCCGGCCGCTACGCGTTCGAGGATGGTTATCTCTCGATCGCTCAGCGGCTCTTCCGCAGCGTGAACCGCGATCTCCTGGGCCACTTCGGCAAGCACATACTTGCGTCCGCCATGAACTGCGCGAATGGCGTCGATGAGTTCTTTCCGGAGCGAGTTCTTGAGGAGATATCCGGACGCGCCGGCCTTGAGCGCGCGCACGGCTTGTGCGTCGCCCTCGTAGGTGGTCAGCACTATGACGCGCGCCTCGGGCGCTTGCTTGCGTATTTCAACCAGCGCCTCCAGGCCGCCCATGGCCGGCATCTGCAGGTCCATCAGTGTGACGTCCGGGCGAAACTCACGGAACGCCTCAATGGCTTCCACACCATTGGCCGCCGATCCCACCAGCTTCATGTCACCTTCACCATCGAGCATTGACGCCACTCCCTCGCGCAGCACGAGGTGATCGTCGACGATGAGGATTCGAATAGGACTCGCGCTCGTCATCACTTGGAGCCTTTGTTCCTGTACGCGGCGCGGCCTGGGACCGTCGTCGTGATTTCGGCGCCACGGCCGTCGCGGCTGCTCACGTCCAGCCGACCGCCTATGCGTTCGGCCCGTTCGCGCATGCCGACCAGGCCAAAATGGCCCTGCTTTTGGCCACTCGCCAAGACCGTATTCGATATTCCGACGCCATCATCGCGAATGGTCAACGCCAGTTCGGAGCGACCATAGGAAAGAACAGCCCGGATCGTTTCGGCGTTTGCGTGCTGAACGGAATTGCGGATCGCCTCCTCGGTGATGCGCAGCAGCTCTTCTCCCACAAGCGCCTGGAGTGCGCGCGGCTCTCCTTCCACCGTCAAAGTGAAGCGCGGCGCGTCGCCCGGGATGGCAGCGTGAGCGATATCGACGATCGCTTTTGCAAGATCATCATCCCAGGCCGTCCTGCGCAGGTCGCGCACGCGTGCACGGCCTTCAGCCAGCACCTCGTCGGCGCGATCGATTGCTTCATGCATAGGCCGCCGCAGGTCGCTCTCAGCAGGCGCGCGATTGGCGACCGACTGGAAACGAAGGATCAGGCCCTGGATGCTTTGAAGCAGTGTGTCATGAAGTTCGCGCGCAATCCGCTCCCGTTCGGCGATACGAACCTCGAACCGGCTCTGCAGGCGTGCCGCCTGCTGCCTCATGCGAAGCGTGTAGGCGAGCCACGCCAACCCAAGAAGAGCCAGGGCGATGAGGAATTTGAACCAGATGGACTGCAGAAAGGTCGGGGCAATGTTGAGTGTAATCGTTGCGCCAGTTGTGTTCCAAACGCCATCATTGTTCGCCGCGACGACCTGGAAGCGATAGCTGCCTGGCTGCACGTTTGTGTAGAAGGCCTGTCGGCGACCGCCCGCTTCGATCCAATCCTGGTCGACCCCAGCAAGTTTGTAGCGGAAGCGAACCCGTTCAGGCACGGCCAGGCTCAGAGCCGTGTAGTCGATCTGCAGCTGCGACGTGCCCGGGGGTAGCGCAAGGTGGTCCGGTCTGTCGTGGCTGCGCTCGCTCGTGATGACAGACGTAATTACGACCGGCGGGGGCTGCGTGTTGCGATAGAGATGATTGGGGTCGATCCAGCCAACCGTGCCTGGACTCATCACGAACCAGATGCGTCCGTCCGGTCCAGCGACCATCTGAGCGTTGAACATGTCGCCCGGCGGGAGGCCGGTATAGCCATCGCTCATGTCGAAGAGCTGAAAGTCGACGGGCGCCGCGGGCTCTGCCAAGGCCTTCAGCAATGTCGTCCTGCCAATCCGGACAATCCCGGCCTGCGTTTGCAGCCAGATATCTCCGTCACGTGTCTCCACCATCCCGAAACACACCCTGAGCACTGGTAGGCGCGAGGCAGAGAGAAACTGGAATGTGCTCCCATCGAACCGGGCGATGCCCTGGCTGCCAACAAGGATGAACCCATCTCGATCTGCAAGCGTGGCGTACACGTCGCCTATTGGAATCACAGAACGAAACTCGGCCGTCTGCTCGCCATCGATCCGCACGATCAAATCGTCCGAATAGAACAGCCACGCGGCGCCCGACGCATCGAGTGCAATCTGCGGCGCGTCCAGCGGGGGAGCGGACGGTGGCGTGATGTGGGCCCACTGACCCGCGGCCCTGCGGTAAACGCCCCTGCCATGAATTGAAACCCACAGGCCGGCGTCCTTCGTTACAACCAGGTTGCTGACATGGCCGCCCTGTATATCCCGCGGAATGGCGATCGGCGTAGAGGCGCCGTCGCGCCACCGCAGAAGCTTGCCTTCTGATGCGAACACGAGATCGCCTTCGGGCGTCGCCGCCATTGCCTCGACCTGACCGATCTTGGAGGCAACCAGTTTTGGCGCCCCTCCGCGCTGGATGCTGAAGAGGCGCCCGCCTGGGTCGGAGGGCGTGGCGACCGGGGCTGCCATGCCGGTGTAGGAAAACACGGCCTCTTCCGTCGCAACAAGCGCTGGCGCTTGCAGCCTGACGCGCAGATCGGGCTCGACAACGACATTCGCGTGACGGAAGCGCTCAATGCCGAGTGCGGTGGACACCCAGATGCTGCCTTCTCGGTCTTCGAACACCGAGATGACTTGTTCAGAGGTGAGACCCTGCGGCTCGGTGAACCGCTCCGCGGGCGCGGGGGTGGCGACCGAGGCGACACGGCGAAGGCCTTGTGTGATGAGGTTGGCGTTCCACAGCGTCCCGTCCCGATCCATGCGCACGACCCCCAGGACGAAGGGCGGCACGGCGGCGCCAAACTCCGGCTTCGGGATGGGCTCACCAAGCTTGAGGTCTGGCAACGCATAGAAGCGTTGGGTTGCCGAGTCGGCCGTCCAGAGCCTTCCGTCCGGAGCGCGCGCGAAATCGATGATGCTTCCGGCGTAGCCGGGCGCCTGCTCGAAGGCGCTGGCGCCACGTCTGAGGTAGTAAAGACCCAGCAGGTTCTTAGCCCAAAGCGTTCCGTCGCGCGCGAGAGCCAAGCCCCAAACCCCTCCCGGCTCCGAGCGGGTAGCAGCGGGCGGCCAAGGGCTATCGATTACCCGCCAATGCTGTCCGTCGAAGTTCAAGACTGTGTCCACAGTAGCAACCCAGATCGACCCGTCTGGGTCCGGCGCAAGAAAACGTACTCCTGTCTTGAAGCTCGGCGTGGGCGCGACCCAGGTATTCACCTCGCCGCCGCTTATCCTCACCAGCTGCATGCTCACAAAGCCGACCCAAAGGTCGCCGTTGTCGCTCGCCGCCAGGGACAAGATCGGTGAGGCCGGGAGCTGCCCCACCCCCATGGGCTCTGCTCGGATGCCATCGAAACGATAGAGGCCTAAGTCGGAGCCAAACCACAAAAACCCGTCGGAAGTTTGGGTGAAGGCGCCGGTGGGCGCCGAGACGCCATCACGAAGCGACCAAGTAGTGTGAAAGAATTGCGGGATGGTGCGCGCGGGATCTAGCGCGCGCGCCGGGCCGCCTGCCAGAAGGCCGAGCGCAACCAGAACGAACGTCAGGCGTCGAGCGAAAACCCGCACGGGTCGCTCCCCCATCTACAACCGATCAAGCTATGCGCCGGCTAACCAAACCCGCACACACGAAAGGCGTACGGATCGATACCCCATTCGGGCGTGTTGGGCACGCTTGATGCCTCGTAAAGTTTCCTGATGAGATCAGGGACCGCTTTTTTCCCCGATGGGATCATCGGCGCCGGGCTGCTGCTCCTGCGATTTTCGGTGGCGTCCTCGATACTCCTGCTCACCGCCTCAGTTTCCCAGGTTTCCTATGTTCCGCAAATGCTTGGTGTTGCTGCGGCCGCCGCGTTGTGTGCTGGGCTCCAGACGCGGGTCGTTGCCGGCCTCGCCCTTCTGGCGCCGCTGGTGTGTCTGGTCGTGAAACCGACCCCTGTCGGGCCGATTGCGCTTCATGCGCTTACGGCGCTTGCACTGGCGATGACGGGCCCCGGGGCATTCTCGGCAGACGCCCGTCTGTTCGGCCGCCGGACGATCACGCTGCCGGATCGCGACGACTCTAATGTGTAGTTGCCCACTCACCCGTCCGGCATCGCCTCAACGTTGCAAGCAGGCTCAGGTGGCTCGTCGCATGAAGCGGCACGCGCGCGACGAAAATCGCGCAAACCGCAAAGGAGATAGACATGACAAAGCTTCGCAAATCACTGGCGGCGGCTGCGCTGCTGGCTGCGCTCCCGGGGGCAGGTCCCGCCGACGCCCAAAAAGCAAACGAGCCCGCCCGCAGCATCGTGCTGGTCCACGGCGGCTTCGTGGACGGGTCGGGATGGGATGGCGTCTACCAGATCCTGAAGAAGGACGGATACGATGTCAGCATCGTCCAGAACCCCACGATCTCGCTCGCGGGCGACGTGGCGGCCACCAAGGCGGTCATCGACGCCCAGGACAAGCCTGTCATCCTTGTCGGTCACTCTTACGGCGGCGTCGTGATCACCGAAGCTGGCAACAACCCGAAGGTTGCGGGCCTGGTCTACATCACGGCCTTCGCCCCCGATGTGGGGGAGTCGGTCGCCAAGCTGATCGCCAATCCTGTGCCCGGCGCTCCCGTGCCACCGATCCTTCCGCCGAAGGATGGCTTCCTCATGCTAGACAAGGCGAAGTTCGCCGCGTCTTTCGCAGCGGATGTGGCGCCGGCCAAGGCCACTTTCATGGCCAACTCGCAAGTGCCATGGGGTCTTGATGCGTTGAATGGCGAGGTCAGCACGCCGGCCTGGAAATCCAAACCAAGCTGGTACCTCGTCGCCACGACGGACAAAATGATCCCGCCCGACGCTCAGCGCGGGATGTCGAAGCGCGCCGGATCAACCGTCACCGAAGCCAAAGGCAGCCATGCGATCTACGTGTCGCAGCCCAAGGCAGTGGCCGAACTCATCGAGAAGGCGGCTAGGACTGTGCAACTCGCTGGGAACTGATCAGATCAAGCCATCGACTGCCGGCGGACCGATTCGAGTAGTCCGCCGGCAGCCGGAGGTACGTTTTCACCTGAAGTTTCGGCGACCTGCTGAACGACTGCTTGGGGCCAATAGCCGTCCTTGGTAACGGTGCCTCGAACGGCAATTCACGGACCGATTTCTGCCGTTCGCTGGCAGCGTCATCGGTCTTTTCGTCGCCTTCGGCTGGAGGGGTAGGTGGAGGGACGTAACGGGTCGCTCCGTCCGGTTTCGCCAGTCATTCAGCCAGAAACGGGGTTGACATGGTGCGGGCGGTCGGGGTCGAACCGACACTCCTTTAAGGGGAACCGGATTTTGAGTCCGGCGCGTCTGCCAATTCCGCCACGCCCGCGCACCAGGTAGTTCAAGGAGTTATGGCCCACTCCTTGGTAAACAGCAGCAGCTCAAACCCGGAACTGGACCACGAATTGGACCAATTTGTGGGAAGAAGCGGCCGGCGATGTTCCGGCGGCGTTCCCGCCGGTGCCCGAGCAGGTGGCTGCGACGAGCGCTAAATGCACCAAGTCAATTCCGTCGTCCACCCGCGCCTAGTCGTCTTTGGAAAGGATGTTGTCGCAATGGGCGCATATGCTGGAATTGTCCGCCGCTATGTTGTCAGCGGTGAGCGTTGCGTGACACCGCCCGCATTCTCCGGAAATTTCGAGTTCGCAAAACCAGCACTCGCCATCGGCGTAGGTCTCGTTTCCACATTCTGGACAATCATAAATTTCGCGTTCGCCACCGTCCTTGATCGCGAGGTAGTTGCTTAGGCCATACTCGGAATCGACAATTGCTTCGACGAAACCCTCGGCACCAATCTTTTGTCCGCACGCCCTACACGCACCATCGATCTCTGCAACATCATCATTCCCGGCGTCTCGCTGGAATAGCAGAGCCGATCCGCAGGAGGGGCATTCAATCTTGTCTAGCTGAGTAAGTTTGTCGAACCATGGCAATTTGCTCAGCGTCGCGTCACACTGAGCTTTCTGCCTTTTGAAGAAGGCTTCCTGAGTAAGCATGGCGTTCCACGTCTCACCAAGCTCGGTCGCGGGGTCGAGGCCCAAGATTTCAAAGAAACCCGCAACCAGAGGGAAGCACGCCGCGACAACCTCCGACATCGCAGCCGATGGAGTCTCCGAATGGTAGTGTTCCAGCTCGTTCCGGAGCCGCTGTAGCTTCCGAATGTCACCGTCAGGCCATTCCAAACCAAATGTTTTGAATCGCTCCTTCAGGTCCTGGAGATCAATCGTCTGTTGGCCTTGGGGTTGATACTTCACTCCGCCCTGTCCGTCCGGGACCGGCCCAAAACGAGTTGCGAGAACCTCCATCGGTTCGGCGCCAGAAGCCGCCTTGAGAAGGCAAGCTTTGCCAAGCAGCAGGACGCCCGCATAAAAGTTGCGTACGGCGCTAATCGGACGCCGTTCGTCGTTAGACTGATAGTCCTCGATCCCCAGTTGGATCGAGGCAATGGCATTCCTCAGAAGATCGCTCATTCGCGCAGCCAGGGAGTGCTCCGCTCCAATTTACCCACAGATGGCCCCGAGCTTGATCCTGAGCAAGCCCGCGAAATCGTTGACTGGGCGTTCTTCAAATGAACCCTTCGGGAAAGTGCGAATCAGGGGGCCGAAGCTTTGGCGCAAGCACTTCGCGACATCTTGGAACGTTATCGTGCCGCCGCAAAGACTGAGCGGGAAAAGGGCACGTATTTCGAACAGCTCGTCTTGGCCTACCTGCGGAACGACCCGCTGCAAAAGAGCCTATACGAGGATGCTTGGACCTATGCGGATTGGGCCGCCGCCAACGGCACGAACGCCAAGGACACTGGCATCGATCTGGTCGCGAAGATCATCGGCGAAGACAAATTCTGCGCCGTCCAATGCAAATTCTATCCGGCCGGCTATCGCATTCGAAAAGAAGATATCGATTCCTTCTTCACAGCGTCGGGCAAGAAGCATTTCGGCCGCCGGCTGATCATCGACTCTACCGATGGAAATTGGAGCGAGAACGCCGAGGACGCCTTGGTCAATCAAAACCCGGTGGCGCTGCGGCTGAGCTTCGCCGATCTGGAAGAAAGCGCAATCGATTGGTCGCGCTTCGCTCGTGACGGCAAGGTTGTGCAGGCGGCGAAGAAAGAGCTGATGCTGCATCAGAAGGATGCGCTCGCCGCCGTTCACAGGGGATTCGCCGAAGGAGATCGCGGCAAGCTCATCATGGCTTGCGGCACCGGCAAAACGTTCACCGGCCTAAAGATCGCCGAAGATCGCGTGGGCGTGGGCAAGACCGTGCTTTACATGGTCCCGTCGCTTTCGCTGATGTCGCAATCGGTTCGCGAATGGACGAATGATACGACAGTGCCGCTCCGCTGCTTCGCAGTGTGCTCGGACGCCCAAGTTGGCAAACGGCCAGGCCGCGACGACTTCGCCGACATCGCGACCCACGATCTTGCCTACCCTGCCACAACCGACGCGAAGAAACTGGCTCAGGAAATCGCAAAGCCCGCGCCGGACAAGATGACCGTGGTGTTCGCCACGTATCAGTCCATCGAGGTGATTTCGCGAGCCCAATTCGTCAACAGCATGGGCGCGTTCGATCTGATCATTTGTGACGAAGCTCACCGTACGACTGGCGCGATTTTCCATGATCAAGAGGAATCCTACTTCACGCGGATTCACAGCGATGAGAACGTACAAGGGGCGAAGCGGCTCTACATGACAGCCACGCCACGCGTGTATGGCGAGAACGTCAAGCAGAAGGCCGAGGAAAGCTCGGTCGAGCTTTGCAGCATGGATAACGAGGAGCTTTATGGCCCGACGTTCTTCACGCGGGGCTTCTCCTGGGCGGTAGAAAACCAACTGCTGACGGATTATAAAGTTGTTGTCCTGGCGGTGGATGAGGGCACGGTTTCTGAAGGCATCCAGCGGAGCCTTACCGAGAGCAGCGAACTTAAGCTCGATGACGCGACCAAGATCATCGGTTGCTATAAGGCGCTGAGCAAACAGAACTTCAAGGACGACGCGGCGACAGACCCCGAGCCGATGCGGCGGGCGCTGGCCTTCTGCAAAGACATCAAGACATCGAAGTTGGTCGCCAAGCAATTTGCCTCCGTAGTTAATGAGTATGTGGCCAGCGAGTTGGAGCAATCGGGGGAAAGCGAGGAGCAGCAGCGCCTCCGTTGCGAGCTTGATCATGTGGACGGGACGTTCAACGCTAAGCAGCGCGAGCGCCTGCTAAAGTGGTTGAAGGAGGACACTGAAGGCGCGTGTCGTATTCTCTCCAACGCACGCTGCCTTTCCGAAGGCGTGGACGTGCCGGCGCTCGATGCCATCCTCTTCCTGCATCCGCGAAAATCGCAAATCGATGTGGTGCAATCTGTTGGGCGGGTGATGCGCCGCGCGCCGGACAAGAAGATGGGCTATGTGATCCTGCCCATCGCGATCCCGGCCGGCGTCCCACCTGAAGAAGCGCTCAACGACAACGAGCGCTACCGCGTCGTCTGGCAAATCCTCAACGCCCTTCGCTCTCACGACGAGCGCATGGATGCGACCATCAACAAGATCGACCTAGGCGAGAACGTCTCCGGCAAGATCGAAATCATTGCCGTCTCCAACACCCTGCCCAACCGGATGCGGGCCGCGCCTGAAACCGTCGGCCTGGGTCGCGGCTCTGCGACGGATGCGGATCGGGATTCCTCGGGCGAATCGCCATCTCAAGAGCCGCAACAGCTCCCGCTTTGGATCGATGAATTCGCTACGGCGATCATGGCGAAAATCGTCAAGAAGTGCGGGCGGCGCACCTATTGGGAGGATTGGGCGGGCGACATCGCAAAGATTGCGCAAACCCACATCACTCGCATCAAAGCGATTGTCAAAGAGCCTGGAACTAAGGCGCGGAAAGCCTTCGATGGCTTCCTGGCTGAATTGCGCGATGATCTGAACCCAAGTGTCACCGATGACGAAGCGGTCGAGATGATCGCTCAACACATTATCACCAAGCCGGTGTTTGACGCGCTATTTGAAGACTACAGCTTTGCCAGTCACAACCCCGTATCGAAGGCCATGGATGCAGTTCTGCGCGTCATTCAACCGGAATCGATGTCTGCGGAAACGGAGGCCCTAGAGAAGTTCTACGGCAGTGTGAAGCGCCGAGCCGCTGATGTTGAATCGGCTAAGGCCAAGCAGGCCATCATCGTGCAGCTTTACGATAGTTTCTTTCGACACGCCTTTCCCCGCATGACGGAGCGACTTGGCATCGTCTACACGCCGGTCGAAATCGTCGATTTCATTCTGAAGTCCGTGAACGAAGTTCTTCAAGGCGAATTCGGACAGACACTCGGCTCCAAGAACGTGCACATCATCGATCCATTTGTGGGCACCGGCACCTTCATAACGCGCCTTCTACAATCTGGTCTGATCAAACCCGAGGAGATGAAACACAAGTTCAAGAACGAAATCCACGCTAACGAGATCGTTCTGCTCGCCTACTACATCGCGGCAGTGAACATCGAGGCTGCATACCATGGCGTCATGGGCGGCGAGTACGTTCCGTTCGCAGGCATCTGTTTGACGGACACCTTCCAAATGTACGAACAGGACCGCGACATGATCGCGAACCTGATGCCCGACAATTCGGAGCGCCGTTCGCGGCAAAAGGCATTGGATATTCGCGTAATCGTTGGCAACCCTCCATATTCCGTTGGACAGGGTAGCGCGAACGACGATGCAGAGAACATCGAGTATCCCAACCTAGACGCGCGCATCGCCGATACCTACGCCAAGCGATCAACAGCGACGTTGAACCGAAATCTCTACGATAGTTACATTCGGGCGATCCGCTGGGGCAGCGACCGCTTGGGCGCTCGTGGAGTTATGGCTTTCGTCACCAATGCCGGCTGGATCGATGGCAACGCGATGGACGGACTGCGCAAGGCCTTAGCGGATGAGTTCAGCAGCCTCTATGTCTTTCATTTGCGAGGCAATCAGCGCACCCAAGGCGAGCGATCCCGCAGAGAGGGCGGCAAGATTTTTGGTAGCGGAAGCCGTGCTCCAATTGCCATTACGCTGCTTATCAAAGGCACAACCACCGCCGACCCTGGACACATTCGTTTTCACGACATTGGAGAGTATCTGACTCGCGAAGAAAAGCTCCTGCGAGTCAAAACGTTCGCCTCCATGGGTGGCATTACAGCCGCCAAAGGCTGGAGAGAGATCGTGCCTGACGAGCACGGCGACTGGATTGGACAGCGCGACCCAAACTTCGCAATGTATCTGCCGGTAGCTTCGGAAGATCGGAACACTGACGCTATTTTTTCGCGACGTTCTGTGGGTGTCAGCACCAGTCGCGACAGCTGGACGATCAGTTCCAGCAAGCACGAACTTCGGTCAAATATGGAAAAGTCGATTTCGACATTCCGCGCCGAGCAGGCAAAGTTTGCCAAGCTCAAATCGTCGAGCGCTGAGCTGACGCCGGCCGCAGTCGTAAACAAAGATGCAACGAAAATTAGTTGGTCAACGGGGTTACTCCAGCGCGTCGATAGGCCCGATGTCCCGAATTTTGATCCCTCGGCGATAAGGGCCTTCACGTACCGCCCGTTCTTCAAGACATGGCTCTACTATGATCCGTTCTTTATCGAGCGGCCGGGGCACTGGGCGCACCTTTTTCCGGGAAATGAAACATCGAACCGCGTGATGGGAATATCTGTCAAAGCCGGACGGCAGGGCTTTAGCACCCTCATGATGGACTCGATTGCGGGGCTCCACACGGTTGATCTGGATGGAGCGCAGTATCTCCCGCTGGAACTGTGGGAACAGCCAATCAAGGGCGACCTCTTGGAAGGCCAGAAAGGCGCGCGATCCAACGCGATCACGCAGGTTGCTCTGGCTCGCTTCACTACGACGTATCCCGGCGAGCAAATTCAACGAGAAGATATCTTCTACTACGTGTATGGGCTTCTCCACTCTGAGGAGTATCGCGAGCGCTACGCCGACAACTTGACCAAAGAGCTGCCCCGCATTCCTTGCGTCAAATCCGCCGCCGACTTTTGGCGCTTTGCGAAGGCGGGACGCGCGCTTGCCGATCTCCACATCGACTATGAGACAGTCGATCCTTACCCCGTCACCATCAAACAAGGCAGTCTTGATCTTGCCGTGATCGAAAACCCGACCACCTACTTCCGCGTCGAAAAGATGAAGCACGGGAAGACTAAGAATGCCGAAGGCAAGACGACCGATGACCTAAGCACCGTGATCTATAACCCGCGCATCACGATGACCGGCATCCCCGAAGAAGCCTATGACTACGTGGTCAATGGCAAGCCGGCACTAAAATGGGTGATGGAGCGCCAGTGCGTAAAGACTGATCCCGCTAGCGGCATCGCCAATGACGCCAACCTCTATGCCATCGAGACGATGAACGACCCCTCATATCCGCTGAAGCTCTTCCAGCGCATCATCACCGTGAGCCTGGAGACGATGAAAATCGTACGTGGCTTGCCGAAACTGGAGCTGATGGACGCCTAGCTGCGCCCGAAGATCGCCGCCATCGCATCGGCCGCTTTCGCGTCAGCGCTCTGCGTCCGTTCGGCGTATGTCTTCAGCAGCATGGCCGCGCTGTGGCCGCACCGCGCCGCGACAACGTGGACAGGCACCCCGGCATCAAGCAGCGCCGTCTCGTGCGAGCCGCGAAGGTCGTGGAAACGAAGCCGAGGATAGCCGAGCTTGGTCGCCTCTTCGCGGAAGTTGCGGCTGACATCGGCGTCATTGCGAGGCTTAGCGAAGTCGCGAACGTCGCGATTGGACCAAAACACCAGCGCATCCGGCGGGAGCTTCACCAGCGACAAGTCCACATCGGCATCGGCCGACACACCGGCAATGAAACGCGCCAGCGCCTCGCGCTCGCGCCGGAACAGGGCCAGCAGCTCCACGTCAATTGTCAGCTCTCGCGCCTTGCCGGACTTTGGTGTCTTGAAGCGCGTGCCGTGCTTCTTGGTGCGCTCCACCGAGCGAGCGATGCGAAGCACGCCGGCTTTGTAGTCGATATCGGAATGCCGGATCGCGAGGATTTCGTTGCGGCGTGCGCCAGTGTGCAGAGCGACCGTCACGATGCTTTCCAGCGCATTGCCCTGAAAGCCCTTCAGGAAGTCCGCGAACTTCTCACGAGGGAGCGTGTCGCCCACGTCGACCTCGTCTACGTCGACGCCTTCGGCGCGAGCAGCGGGGTTGCTGTCGATATGCCCCTTACGCACAGCAGCCGAAAGGCACGCCTTGGCAGCGACAAATACATGCCGCCGCGTGCCTTCGGATACCTTGCCCTTCAGATCGCCGGTGAGTTTATCGATATCGCTGGGAGTGATCTTCTGAAGTAACTGGCCGCCGAAGGCGTTGAGCGCGTATTTCAGCTTGTGCGTGTAGTACTCCGCTGTGCGAGCGTTCTTCCGCTTGGCCTCAACGAGCGCCACGAACTGCGGAACCCACCCGGCAAATGTGAGCGCGCTTGGCGCGGTATGTGCACCCTTGTCGATCTGGGTCTTGATCTCGTTCCACTTGGCGCGAGCGCCGGCCTTGTCGCCATTCACAGTGACGGTGTAGCGCCTGCCCTCATGCGTGTAACGAATGCGCCAACCCGAGCCGTGCTTGTCGATATTGGCGTCTTTTCGAAGCTTCCTGCTCATGATCGAGGCCCGCGCTTGGTAGGTCTTGCCGGTGACATTGCCTCCAGGCACCGAGGCGACAGCAGGAGTGCCTCCTGGAGCATGCGGAACTCTTTTTCGCTGAGTTGATCCTCTCCACTCGTTCCAGAGTCCTTCCCTCGTGTCGCATCGGCCCAACGTATCTTACCCGCGAACAAAGTTCCCTGTGAGCGAGCCCAGGCTTGTTGCTCATCAGTTAGGGGCGTTCCCGCTTGTGGTCCGAGGGCCTCGCGAACCGGCTCCGACAGTGAACTGCAGAGTTCCTGCATGGCGACCTGCACCTTGGCGAGTGCTTCGTCGACCGAGCGGCTGTATGCGAACGATTCGTCGGCAAGCATGCCAACCAGTCTTCCCATAGCGCTGCCCCAAGAGAGTCCGCGTACCTCGCCGCCGCCTGCAAACGAATGGCTCAGTCGAAGTTCGAACTCTTGACGAGGGGTGCGACCTTTCAAGGCCCCAAATGACTTCGTCCGCTCCCAGAGCTCCGCACTGAGCCTTACCATTTTCGTGGCCCGTTTCGGCTCGCTCGGCTTCTTGGGCACTGACCGCTCCTTCTTTCCAATAGACAGCAACAGATTTCATCTGGCGCACCGGATGTCAACAGACGTGTTGACATTTGTATACGACGTGTCAACAGACGTCTTCATTGCTGAATTCAAAGGAAGCAAACCCATGGATATGACTGGCCCTCCCCTCGGTCCTGCAGAGCTTGCCCGCGAGCTTGGCTGCAGCCGCCACACCGTCGATTGCGCGATCCGATCTGGTCAAATTCCAGCTCTTCGCGTCGGCCGCCGGATTTTCATTCCGCGCCGAGTTGCCTTGGAAATGCTGACACTTGGCCGGATTTCCCGGCCGGAAAGCTAATCTTCGCGAAACGTGGCCGGTGTGTGGGACGCCTCCCAGAACAATCTGACCGAGCAGGAAGTCTAAGATGCGCAAATGTGCTGACGGTGACCCCGGCAGGCAATACCTGGCGCTCGTTGCCCGCCGGGCCGAGGCGCGCGCAAATGCGCACCACCGGTTCGCGCTATTCCTGGACGCCGCGGCTGAAATCGGTGTTCCACATGTCGGTGATCTCGGCACGATTGTCGGCGGCGGCAAGCTCAAGCTTTTTCGTGAGCGCGGAATGAAGCTTGCCGAATACATGCAAGCACGTTCGGCGCTTTGGCGTTGGCGTCAATCCAGAGACGAGCGAAGGCGGCTCGTCCGACAGCTAGAGATCGACGCCTTGATTTCGGAGGCGCGAGTACAATGAATGGCAGAAGTTTAGCTGCTCTCTTAGGTGAGCCGGATGAACGTGTACGGCCTACCGAAGACCGCAACAGCGGCGTTGCCACCGATGAACGTCGGCGGACAATTTCGTGCGGCAACGGGGACAACCTTGGTGCCGTCGACGAAATCGCAAAGTTGACCTGGGCTCAATTCTGCGAGCGCATCGCAACTCCGCTCCGCGATGAACATACCGAGAAAAGGTTTCATTCTCTGCCCAAGGAGAAGCGAGACGCTATCAAAAAACGGTCAGGATGGTATCTCGCCGGGAAGTGCCAGGGCAAACGACGAGCGAAAGAGACGATCCAATTCCGGACGGCGGTCTGTCTGGATATTGATGGGGCAACGCCCGCACTTCTGAAGGCCATCGAGCAAGGGCGGACCAAACTTTCTCGCTATGCTTTCGTCGCGCACGAAACCCATCGGAGCACCAACGCGAAACCTCGCATTCGTATTGTCGTTTGGCTGGCGACTCGCATCGCTCCAGAACAGTACCGGTCCATCGCGCGCGCTATTGCGCAAATGATTGTCGATGATCTTGCCGGGGTGGACGAAGGATGCTTCGAGCATTTTCGTCTCATGTACTGGCCATCGCGCCCGGTCGATTCCCGTTACTGGTGTCTGAAGAACGAGGGCGCGTTTTTGGACCCCCTCGACGTTGTACCGGCGGACGGTCGAGACTTGAAATCTCCCGCTCCGAAGAAGGTTTTTCGGACCGACTTTGATGAATTGTCGAGAGCTGTCCGCATGACGAAGAACGATGATCGCTTTAGCGAACCCGGCGGAAGCGGTCGTGCACTATGGCGCGACTTCATTTCGGCGATCCACTACGAGTCCGGCGGGAGCGCGGAAGGTCGGGCACTGGCCGAAACATGGTCAGACTCATGGGATGGGGCCCAGCGCGACGGCGAGTTCGAGGCTGTTTGGAATTGGGCCAAACCAAATCCCACAAATCCCGTCACCGGCGCTCTCATTCTCAAATACGCGAAACGGGATGGCTACGAGCTCCCCGAACGGTTTCGCAGACCTGACAGCGATCACAATGGAGTGCTCTTTCGCATGGCGTGCGACTTTCGTCGCTCTGGCAAGACCTTCGACCAGTTCAATGCAAATTGGCCGACAGATCGAGAGGCATCGGCTTCGGCTGACAGGGACACCCAAAATCGCAAACGCACTAGTAAGCAGCGCGCCCGATTTGTCGAACGTGTTTGGAGAGAGGCCAGTGAAGAGGTGGGACGCGAGGGCGAACATATTGTTCTCTCCCCTGCCGAGCTAAACAAAAACCTCGCGAGACTGGACAAAACCCTGGCCAACAGTTCGCGCGACATCTTCCAGCGCGGCGATGAAGTCGTTTTTGTTCGCGATAGTATCGAGGGCACACGGGACGGTGAGGACATTTGGGCGCCGCAGATCGTGCCCATGAATGTCCAGCAAATCCAGCAAGAGGCGATGCGCGCGATCAAATTTTGCAAGTTTGACGCGCGTCGCGGACACACTGTGCCCGCCGAATGTCCCGAGAGCTTCGCCAAGCACTATCTATACAAAAAGGAATGGCGTTTGCGCTATCTGTTCGGACTCCTTTCTCATCCTACGATGCGCCCAGACGGCTCGATTGTCGAAAAGGAGGGCTATGATCCGGACAGCGGAGTCTTCTTCGCACCTAGCATCAAGTTTCCGTCGGTCTCCAGGTCACCATCCAAGCGAGACGTTCAAGCGGCCGTCGACGCACTCAGGGATGTCACGCGAGGCTTTGACTTTGCCGACGATGCAGCCTTCGCGGTATGGGCTGCCTGCCTCATGTCGGTGCTTCTCCGGCCGGCGCTACCCATCGCTCCAATCTATGGTTTCGACGCTCCGCAGGCTGGCAGCGGTAAGACCAAGCTGGCGACGTCAATCAGTCTTATTGCGCGGGGTGAGACGGTAGAAACGATGAACCAGCCCCCGGATGCGGCGGAAGAGGAGAAGCGTCTTTTCGCCGCCTTCCGCGCTGGCCGTCGATTCATTCTGTTTGACAACTGCATGCGGCCGCTCGACGGCGAGCACCTGTGCGCCATTGCTACCTCCCCAAAATGGGGTGCTCGCATCCTTGGCGTCAGCAAGGAGCAGTACTTCCCAACGGCCGTCACTATCATGTGCACCGGCAATCAACTGGCATTTAGGGGCGATTTAGCATCGCGAGCCTTTGTCTGTCGGCTGGCCCCAAGAGTGGAGAACCCCCGTGAGCGTCGCTTCAATTGGAGTTTCGAGGACGAATGTCTTGAACGTCGTGGCGAGCTTGTTACCGCCGCTTTGACCATTGCTCGTCACTATCTTGTCGGAACGCAGCCCTTAGAAGCACGCACGCGCTTCCCTGAATGGGATCGGATGGTTCGACAGCCGCTGATCGCAGCAGGTCTGCCCGATGTGTGCCTGACGATGCAGCCGGAGGTGGATCAGGAAGATCGTAACACTGGCACTTTTCGCCGTGTGTTGAAAACCTGGGATGCTGCGTTCGGCGACCAGCCAGTCCGGCTCAAGCAGTTGGTCAACCGTGCAGAATGCGCCGGGGCCAAGGGTGAGACCCTGCTCGCACTCCTAGAAGAGATCGCGCCGGGCGAGCACGACGGCGAGTTTGACCCGGTCAGGCTCGGCAGATGGCTGCGAGACCACCGAGACCTTTTCGCTGGCGGTCGTGTGCTTCGATGTCAGTCTGACGAACGCAACGGCTCGCGTTGGCGGGTCGAGTAGCCGGGCAAACTCATTGTGCAACGGAAGGGGGTAAGGGGACGTTGGCCCTAGCCAGGCGAGCCTGTCAGTTTTGCTGGATGCGCTTTGGCACTCTAGAAATCAAAAATGACATTTTGCCCCACTGGGTTTGAACAACCCCCTATCCCCCCTAGGCAGCGGCTTCCACGAGCTCAACCCGCATTCGCAGAGGGACATTGTTACCTCCTATAGAAAAGCCGGAAAATTTTCTCGGACCGGGGCTCTGCGCCACCCCCGGAGTACCTATTCGGCAAATGGGACCCGGAGCGATGCGCATTCCCGACACGCAGGTCGATGTGCAGAGCGTGCCATTCGATTGACCTCGCTCACGAGCAACCATCATCCGGTGTCTTGGACTACAAAAAAAAGAGCTCCCAATTCGCGGTCGCGAGAATTGCCTCTTTCATGTTCCTCAATTCTGAACGTTTCCGTAGCGAGGTCGGTCCGCCAACCACGAAGCAATTCGGATTTGACTGATTGGATTCGAACCAGTTGATCGTACTTTGGCCAACGAATCCCGTCATAGTCTTCCGGCCGCCCTCCGGCCATGGCCCAGAAAACGTCATTTGTTGAGCGTCGCTTGACTGGTTTGAAGCGCTCCAAAAGGGTTGTCATTTCCCGAACCGTCGGAAGCCGATAAGTTGACCTCGCAAAAGTGCTCAACCGCTTTCCATAATGTAGCGCCTCCCGACTTGCTACGACCACAAACCTGCTATCGTCGGCGTTGTATTGCAGCGGCGCCCTGCTCCGCACGACGGCAGAAAAATCATACTTGTTGAGGGGATGGACGCTGTGCAGCAACTGTTCTGCCGAGTTACCACTCGGTGCACCAGCGAGAGAAGTGCATTGCATCAACGGCCCCCGGTCACCATCACAAAATGTTTCGTTGGGCCGAAGGTGGAACGGGTATCGCTCACGATTTGCGAAGCCCGGCACAAAATCAAGAATGCGCCGCGCCAAATTAACAGCGTGCTCGCTGACGTAAAGGGTCGGAGTCAATTTGAGCAGTTTGCGATCCTCTTTCTGCGCCGCTTCCACGATCATTTGTCTTCCGTCTTCTTCGGTTACAATAACCGTGAAGTGTCGCGTTTCGCCTACTACGCGGGTTTTCGGTCGTCTAATTCGCAGACCTAAAAACTCAAATGACTGATCCTCCTCCCTGTCCGAAGGAGGGCGAGAATTGAGCAGCAGCGCGAGCGGGAGCAGCCGGTAATCGTGATCGAAGCCGATGCGCGCAATTGCTCGCGCCCGGTGCTGTTCGTCGGTTACCTGCGTCCATCTCACCAAGTTTGTAGATAAGAACTCATAGTCGAACGTAGCTTCCCGTATGTTCGCGCCTGTCAAATCAACGACCGTATTCTCTCTTTCCGAAAAATCGACGCCAGCCCAATTCGAGTAGCGAAAACTCCTCATAGGATTCAGACCGGACAACAGCAGCAATCGCGAGAAACATTCGGTTTTCGCGGTTCGAACGAGTTGCTCACGACTGGAGGCGTCCACTATTCCTCCCCCGCGTCGGTAACTGCCACCGTCTGTGAACACAGAACGATTACGTCCTCGATTTCAGGGCCGGTCTCCGAGCCCCCTCGAAGAGCTTCAATTCGAATTCGCTCGATCAGCCGCTTTTTGGTTTCGGAAAGCTCTTCGCCATCGTTGTCGTAACTCCCATGCATGGGCGCAAAGAACAACGGATACACCAGGAAGTGGAAGTGGACGCGATCTCCTGCTTTCGCCGACCGAAGCTGGCACAAAGGTTCGCGAGCGGTGGCGATGCTTTCCACCAATGGTCCATCCTCTTTTGTTATTTGCCAAAATGGCTGGTGATCTCCGCCACGACAAACGATTTCGACGCGTTCAAACGGCTTCCAATCATCGTCGGCACCGAGCCGGTCGGTTAGCCGGGCTTCGGAAGATTCGATAGTGGCTTGAAGGCGGCCGCTCTTAAGGCCTAGCGACGGTCGTGTTCCCACGGTCACGAAGAATTCGAACCCTGCAGTGATGGGAACTGGTTCTCCCGGGCTGGTCTGTCCGGCCGTCACTTCAACGGCACATATGTAATTGGCCACGTTGATAGGTTTTGAACAGCGGTATCGTAGATGCGCAGCCAGTTCCAATTCTTGGGCCAGCCGCAATGCATCTTTGAAGTCCGGAAGGTAGTCCCTGTACCAACTCTTTCTGAGGCGGTGCAGGGCGAGCCGCTCTACGATCCAGTCATCAAGGGGGGCGGACAGGTGGCCGTCGCGGATTGCGCCTTTTGCGGTTTCCGGACTCTCACAAATTTCTGCCCTAACTGCAAAATCATGTAGTTCTGACTGGCGATGCGGAAGTGACAGCCCATCCAACTTCCGTTTCTGCAGGCAGAACTTGATTTTCTCCCGACAGTCGATGACGTCGCGATACTCCATGTGATCGTCGATTTCGTCGTTCCTTGTCACCGGCCGATCATAGGCGTCCTAACAATTTAGTGCACCCCCGCACCGCCACCGACTATCCACCGACCGGAAACTGCCGCCGCGTTCAGTCGACCCCCGACCCACACCGGCTTTTCACTCCGGCGGTGTGGGCAAAGCCCGCACACTAGGCCGATTTCTTCCGCAACTGTCGAAACAGGTGCGGAGCTACTAATGAAGAGCCGATACGTACTTGCAGTGGCTGTTGCCATCATTGTCTCAGCGGATACTTGGGCGCAGACAGCCGAGCCCCAGGACGCGTTTCAACTGGCAATGAAAACTATTGCAGAAGAAGAAAACTTCAGGAGCTGCCCATACGACGACCTCGCCCCACAACGACGACTGCTTCCCAGCGACCGTATCTTGGGCACTCTGAGCGTCGGCTTTGGGCAGACTGGCTCGAATGTGAAGGTTGGCGAATGCATAACTGAACCGCAAGCCCGTGAATTGCTCGAACAAGCGGTCGAAAAAACTTCTCGATTGGTTGACCATGCCATAGATCGCGACATGACCAAGGAACAGGAAGTTGGCTGGATTTCTTTCTTCTATAACGTCGGTCCTGCGGCAGTCAGTTCGTCGGCTGTCCGATTGTTCAATGAAGGAGACGGCGCGGCTGCCTGTGCGGCGCTCCAACTCTGGACTATGTCCAATGGAGTGCACCTAAGCGGGCTTCGTGAGCGAAGATTGCGAGAAGCGAGGCTTATAGACCCAACCTGTATCGCGCTTCCACTGTCTCGCTAAGCGCGCTGAATAACCGCGTTCCTCGGCCCCGTCCTGATAGTCGCGACCACGACCGCGATCCCTGCTTTTCGTGATCGCTGGGCTGCGCGCGACCCCGGGACCAGGCATTCGACATATCAATCTCCGCGACCAGCTGAGGGAGCCCACTGCACGGCTGTCAAACCCGACATGATACTCGCGAATTAGGGGGAGTCGAAGGGTGAGCCTTTCATCGACAGCCAATGACGCCGGCGAGAAGCTTCGACTCTATCCGAAATCGCTTGAAGTGCAGTCCCGACGGTGGCCGTACTAATCCCAACAACTGGGGTGCCAACCAATGCTTCGCCCAACGCGAGAGGAAGTGAAACGTAAGTCAAGAATGCGCCAGTTCGAGCAGCCCAAGGTTTTCTGCGAAACGCTTCGACCGTCTTACGTATTTCACCGGACAGTTCCTCCGCGGTTTGGAAGTCGCCAAGCAGCAGCTTCTCCGTCAGATGACCAACAAGGCTTCTCAGTTGTACGAGGTGCTCGTCGGCTCCCATCGCAGTTGCTTCGCGAAATGTCTTCGGCCTGGGAAGCCAGCTGATTTGATCAAAGACGACCTTGCATACCTGAAGCTGAGAATTGCTGAAGGCGCTGTTGATCCAAGAGGGAGCGGCCATCGTTCTAGAAAGCAGCGGAACCCCGAGATCAATTGCGCGCGCAAGCGAACCTGCAGCACTTCGTCCTACGATTGCCATCGTACCAGGAAACCTTCGGGTGCCGTCGTCCAGCGGAACAAGGGCCTCCATTTCATCGACAACGGTCTCTTCGGTAACAAACTTGGTCGGTCCGCCGAACCACGAAGTGAACGATTTGAATCCTGCTAGTTTGAGCCCCTCGACTACCTCCGGTGCAATCCTACGTCGCGCTTCGACATCCAGCTTCAGGGTCTCGGATGGATAAGCCGGGAGCGACGACTCCAATTCATGGGAAAATGGCGACGTCGACTCCGAACTGAAATCGCCAAAGAATTCTCTTCGCGAAAAGCCGGTTTCGCGGATGTACCAGTCGAAAAGATACATACCTGCGGTTGCATCAAGCGGTCCGTACATCAAATACGCAAACAAAACTTGTTCTCGGAGATCGTCGACCGGGGCCCCTACTTTTCGAATTCTTTCCGTCTGGGATGGATCTCCATCTCTCGTCCAGCGGGAACCATCGAGCAGTTCCACCATGTGCTGTGCCATGGCGGCAATGCTTTCCCGGGGGCCCAACACCATTCCAGGCGATGTGCGGTGGCCTAAGAGAATTTTCTCGTTTGGCAATGTGCTTCCCGACCAAAGTTCGCGAATTCTTTCTGTCCCAACCGAAGCCGTCAATCGCAGAAGGCAGACGGTGCGAGATTGAACGGCACGTTCAAGCTCAACAAGGACAATCAGGAGGATTGGCCGGTTTCTCAGCCGAGAGGGAGGCGAGAGCACAAGCGAGGCCCGCCGTCGGGCCTAACACTCGGCGCGATTTCCATCGTTAGCCCTTCGTTTGGCTTCCGTGAGTAGCGCGACACAAAGGCCCGCGCCGATTGCGGCATAACCGGCAGCGTGCAGCAAAGAGGTAGCGAGATCGGGCACTGTTTTGTATTTGTATTTGTATCTTGGCGATCATAGTCTTCAGCTGCACTCTTTCGCTCGAACGAGACCGCGTCGCCGATCTTCAGGTCCTTTGGCATCAGTCCGTCGCCGCGAACGACATCGACATCTCGTCCCAGCTCACCGCAGGGATTGTTTGGTGATCGAGCGGCACTGTACCTGCCGCTGACCGATTTGCGCCGCATCTCGCTATCCGAGGCGCCGCCGGCTTTAGTGCCCTGCCTCGGCCCACATGATGCGGCCCTGCTCATCCCTGAGGTCATCGAGCGAAACCTCGATGGAACGGAAATCGATGTCATACATGGGCAACTGCCAATATCGGTACAGGACGTCGACATTCTCCTGCTTTGCGTGCGGCACCGGAACATTGTTGGCAATCAATCGCTCCAGCATTGTTTGCGTCAACCGATCCGCGTCCGTGGCACTTTCGAGGTCGACAAATGTCAAACTGCCCCATACGTCGGAAATTATCTTCAAACCCTCGCGCGAAAACAGCCTTAGTGCGTCCATGGCCTCGATGAGGCGATCCAGCCCCTCAGATGCAAAATAGGCGCTAGGAATTTCGGTGGGATCGTTCCATCTTAGTTCACCGTTCTCGCTGGCCTCGATGTCGGCGTACAGGCAAGCTTCGCGCTGGTAGATTTCCCAGTTGGGCAGGATGTATTCGCCAGCCAAACCTTCCACGAAGTGAGAGCGGCGGCTGTCGTCCACGCACTCACGTAGCTGCCGAATGTTTGTCGGGCGCCAATAGACTGCCTTGGCGTAGATTAGCCGAGCCTGGTGATCGTAGAACGATCTAATGAGAGACCCGATCCGTGATGCCGATATCTTCGGAGGGCATCGCGCAATGTCCAACAGGATCAAAATCTTTGCCGCTTCCTCTTCGGCGAGGCCGGCCAGAACCTGCGCCTCCCGTGTCTGCTCGCGGAGTTGCGATGAGGCCTGCCGAAAACTGCGAGCGCTCGCGATAACGACAGGAAGGCCCTCAGCAAGCACGGCTAACCGATCCCGATGTGACATTTGGCAGAGGCGATATGCCTGTCGCAACCCAATGTTCGGTACTTGATTTCCCATTGTGGAACTCTCTTGCTGTCCTCTTTTGGTATTAGCGCTCTTCAAGCATGCGCTCATCGGTGATCGTTAGGATCGCAAAAACGGTCTCATCGGCACCGCCAAAGCACTGCTCTTTAATTTCGAAATGTTCGGCATCTGCCCGATCAAACCAAGCGTCTGCGCCTATCCTTTGCGGATGAGGAGCCTCTCGCCCTTCCCCAAACAACAATTGGAAAGCGCTGCTGTCGGAATGAAGCTCCGAAGAGGGAAACCACCTTTCCGGCACGCTTGGCGATCTGATGAACCAGCGGCGTCCCGACTTGTCATGGCAAACCAGAAGGGCGGAGCTGTGGCGGGAGCTGACATAGCGAATGGCCGTCGCCAAGACGCTTGTATCGAAGACTTCAGACAGGCCCCGAACATTCTTGAGAGTGGGCCCACCGGCCTTCAGCACGAGAGGATCGAATAGATAGCGAGGAAGCAGCAAGTCCGCAGAGAAACGATCTGCCTCCCTTTCGATTGTCTTGGCCCGCGGGTCGACGCCTGCGCTCTCAACCGTTTGACATGCTAAAGCTCGACCCCGGTGCCATTTCCAATGGCCCAGCTCGTGGCCGATTGAGTATCGTTGCCGGCGTCGAGGCGCGCGCGGGTCGATACTGATGATTGCATGGTCGCGATAGCCGACGATGCGAGCTTCGCATCCATCAAGTTGTCGATACTTCACTCTGGCGCCCATCGTCCAAGCGATAGCATCGAGATCGATTTCCCATGGCGATGACACTCCTAGTTCTTGGAGAATGCGCTCCGCGACAGACAGGGCGGTCACTTTCGAGTGCTTTCGTCAAATGCGCCAAGATCGGTCAAGTCCTCGATGGATGTCTCGATGTCCCTCTCGGATTGCGCCGTCCCTTTTCGAGCTGCCAGCGAAAAACCTTCAACGCCGGGATTGGCGCTTAGTTCTTCATAGCGTCGGCGCTTGCCTCCGGCGTCCAATGAAACAACAACACTCTCCTGCCTTGAGTTCGAAACGGCAGTTTTAGCTGCCACCATCCGTATTTTGCCTTCTTGCTGCAGGGCCTCGGCGAGCACCTTATCGAATCTCGCGGCGAGCTGTTTCATGTCCACCTTTCGCTCGCGAAGCTCTGCGACGTATTCAGCGTTTGGTAGGGCAAGAAGGTCCTCCATCATTGCCTGTGCCAGACAATCCATTTCGTCGATTTCATTTTGTTCATTGCTCATCTCACTTCTCCCCACCTGCCTTGCGAAGGCGCCGCATAATAAACTTCCATTTTGTCTCGTAGCCTTTGATATCCAGGCCGGTCAGCTGCAACATCTCATCGCGGCTCATCCCGAGGATGCAGGCTTCGACCAGCTCGTTCGCCACGGCGTCGTCTGCAATCGCTGCAAAGATGCGTTCACGGCCCTGCTTTCGGATCAGGTCTTCCACGGGGTCTGCATCGCCCGGGACGTCGACGCCGGCCTCTTCGTCGGCCACCGGAACGGCCGGTCCCAGCCGCTTGCGGCTCTTGCGCGCCTGGTGGGCAATGCTTCTTAGGGTCCCGATGAAGACGGCGACAAAAGGTTTGTCCTTCGGACATCGGCGCGAGCCGGCTATCAGGCGCACGAGGGCCTCCTGCATCAGGGCGTCCCCGTCTTCACCCGTCCCGGCGGCCATAAAGTCCGCAGCGTCGGCAATCTTCGCCCTGTCGGTCTCCGATAGGCCCGCCCAGGCGGCGAGCAGCTGGGCCCGATCAAGATACTCTGGTTCGTCCTCGGCCACAGGGTCCCCCTCCTGTCTATGCGGCGGGAATATGCATTGTCGGACACGCGACGTCGAATGTCCGACTTTGGGCCAGCCCGCCGCATACCCACTTAAGCCCCAGCAAATCGGCTCGGGCAGCGGGAAAGCGGGGCAGCGGTGGCCGTATCACCCAGAACCAGACTGATTTTGTGGACCAGGGCGGCGGGCCGGTGCCAGTTCCCGGGCTGCAACATTTCTCTGCTGGGTGACCTGACGTCCGGCCAAGCCGACCTGAATAAGGCCTACGTCGCCCACATAGTTGCGGAAAACCCTGGGGGTCCGCGCGGAAACGCTGTCCGATCACCTGCGCTGGCGGACGACATCGGCAACCTGATGTTGCTCTGCGACCCGCATCACCGGCTGATCGACGGCCCGTCGACGTGGCGCGACTATCCTGAAGCGCGCCTACAGGAAATGAAGAACGCGCACGAGTCCCGGATCGCCCTAGTTACAGGCATCCCAGAAGAACGCGCCGCTCATGTCCTCTTCTATGCTGCCAGGATCGGCGAACACGGCTGCGCAGTCGACCTGGCCGCCGCTCAGCGCGCGCTACTGCCGGACCATTTCATGGCCGAAGCCGAGCCGATCACCCTGGAACTCAAGGACGCGGCAATCTTCGACAGTGAAGAGGAGTACTGGCAATTCCAAGATGTGCATCTCAGCCGGCAGTTTGCCGAGCGCGTGCGGCCGCGCCTGGCCTCAGGTGCGATAGCCCGCCTCGCCGTCTTTGCTATCGCCCCTCAACCCTTGCTCGTTCGCTTGGGCGCCCTTTTGTCCGACATTCCCGCCGCGGCCGTTCAGCAGCTCCATCGCGAGCCGCCAGGCTGGGGGTGGAGATCGGAAAGGCCGCCCATCGAGTTTCTTGTCAGGGGGCCCAGCAGTATGGGCGGCAAGGTCGCGCTGAAGCTGTGTATCAGCGCGACGATAAATGACGAACGCATCCGAGCGGTTCTAGACCCCGACGCCAGCATCTGGTCAATCGAGACGCCTGCGCCGCACAACGATGTCATGCACCGGGCGGAGGACCTGCGAGCCTTCCGGCACGTGATGCGGAGTGTCTTTAACGACATCAAGGCGGCTCACGGCGAGCAGGCCGAGATCAACGTCTTCCCGGCCGTCCCGGTTTCTGCGGCGGTCGAAATCGGGCGCGTGTGGATGCCGAAGGCTGACCTCGCCCTTCACCTCTTCGACCAGAACCGAACCAGCGGTGGCTTCGTCCGCCGCCTCAGCATCGGCTCAGGCCGCATCAACACATCCCAGTAGGAGAAAAGCATGCATACAGGTTTTGGCTGGCGGGCGACACAACTCCCTCCTGACGCGGCACGCAAGACAGCGCTGTTCGAGCTGCTCGAACAGGTCTGCATCTCGCTGGAACTTACGGAAACCCAGCAAGCCAAGGCGAAAGAAGCCTATGAGGCTGTCGGCGCCTGGCTGGTGGCTGGAGACGCCGAAGGCCTCCGCCTGGCCGAAGTTTACGCGCACGGCTCCACCGCCCTGCGGACGACCGTAAAGCCGATAGCTTCAATCGAGCACGACGTCGACTCGATGTGCCTGCTGCGCGGGATCACGCCCGACACCTCTCCAGCGCTGGTCAAGCAGGTGGTCGGACAACGCCTCCGAGAGCACGCACGATACAAGGCCATGCTGGAGGAGAAGACGCGCTGCTGGCGCCTCAACTACGCCAACGAGTTTCACCTCGACCTAACGCCTTCGATCAAAAACCCTCGTTGCCCGAACGGTGGCGAGCTTGTCCCGGACAAGAAACTCGCCCGCTGGAAACCGACCAATCCCAAAGCCTATCGCGCCAAGTTCGAGGAGCGCTCGCTGCTGATGCCGCAGGGCCTAATCCTGAAGGCTCAGGCTGGAATCCTGGCTGACGTGGAGGAATTTCCGGATCAGAAAGGTCGAAAGGCCCTGCTCCAGCGCATCGTCCAGCTCCTGAAGCGGCACCGCGATGTGTGGTTCGACAAGACCGATCCCGACCTCGCCACGATCTCGATCATCATCACGACGCTTGCAGCCCAGAGCTATGAGGCCTGCGTGCGCCGGTTCTCGTTTGACAACCCGCTCGATCTCCTCCTGCGAGTGGTCGCGCTGATGCCGGCCTTCATCGAGCGCGAATGGAACGGGACACCAGGCTACTTCGTCATGAACGAGACAACGGCGGGAGAAAACTTCGCAGACAAGTGGAACCTGGACCCCAACCTTGCCCACGCGTTCTACCGCTGGAACAAGGTCGCCGCCGCCGACTTCGGCCGCCTGGCCGACCTAGACGGGTTCGACGAGGTCGCGATTGCGCTCACCGCGTTCATGGGCGAGGCCCCGGTTCGCAAGGCCATCAACGCAACTGTGAACCGGGTCGACGGCGCGCGCACGAATGGCTCGCTCGCCGTCGGCCGCCAAATCGGTCTCACGACGACCGCCCGTGCAGCGTCTGCGCCGGTCCTTCCGGTCCTGAAACACACCAACTTCGGCTGGCGGCAGGACGAATGATCGAAAGGCCGCTGTCTCTCCCTCAACAGTGGCTGCATCTGCGGGCCAGCAAGGTCTACGCTGGGCAAGGACACCTGTCGCTTAGCTGTCTAGAGTGGCGCTATCAAACTCGCCCAACGCCGTTGTCCAGGGAGTATACAGTCCTGCTCAGGTATCGGCTTGGCCGAAGGCCTTCCATCATCGTCGAGGACCCGGACCTGCCCCTACTGGCGGAGGGACGCCGCCTGCCCCACACCTATCAAGACGCCCCGCCGCACCTATGTCTTTACCTGCCATCGGCCGGTGAGTGGACGCCGCAGAAAATCCTTGCAGAAACGATTCTGCCGTGGGCCGACTTGTGGCTCTTCCATTTCGAGGAATGGCTCTGGAGCAACGAGTGGAAGGGTGGCGGCGAACATCCTTCGGACGATGCCGACGTGCCGCGGCACCTACGTCGCCGCGTGCTCTTGGAGAGCCTTTCCTAATACGCGATCCGGCAGCCCTTCTTGGACCACCTGTTGGACCAAACACCGATGCAATCAGGTGAAAACTGCTTGCATTGGGCCATAGGCCAGCACTTAGGAACCCGCACAGAATTGGGGCTTCTGATATCTCGCGGTCTTAGGTCCTAGTGTACCGGCAGAGTTTTGAGTCCGGCGCGTCTGCCAATTCCGCCACGCCCGCGCGAACGTCAGCGAGCGGCGGTGTTAGCCCAACCGGCAGAAGAGCAAAAGAGGGCCTGAGCGGCCGGCGCCGGCTAGACGCCCGGCGCGATGGCCTTGAGGCTCAGATAGGCGCCGAGGATGACGCACAGCGCGTAGGACGGCGCAATGCGCACCGAGGCGGCCCGGATACGGCGAAGGGTAGCCATGGGACGGCCCGAAAACTGGACGCGCCGCGACGGACCATCCGCCGCGATCAGGGCCACCCTCGGCCAACATCGCAAACATCCGGTTCATGGATTCCAGAAATTTTGATCGAATTTGACAGATTCAGTGGATCTGCGAGGCGACGATGAAGCCGCCGATCAGGACCACCAGGAAGAGCAGCATGAACAGGCCGATGCGCTTTTCGATCACCGGCGCCAGCGCCGGGCCGAAGGTCTTGAACAGCCATGCCACCAGCAGGAAGCGCAGCCCACGCGTCACGATGGAAGCAGCGAGGAAGATCGGCACGGAGAATGCCATGGCGCCGGAAACGATGGTCACGAGCTTGAACGGGATCGGCGTCAGGCCCTTCAGGAAGATGATCCATACGCCGTACTGGGCATAGGATGCGCGCAGCTCCTCTTCCTTCCCGCCATAACCGAAGAAATTGAGGATCGCCTGCCCGACGCTTTCGAACACGAAATAGCCGATAGCGTAGCCCAGCATCGCGCCGAGCACGGAAGCAATCTTTCCAGCACAGTGGGATCCGAAGCTTGGAATTCACGTGACTTGAAGTCGCGGC